>SXGU01039369.1_pt1 | contig 35663 bp, 30 predicted proteins | sample 3174531 | NCBI WGS metagenome assembly SXGU01 (sample SAMN11356863, study PRJNA531348) | freshwater metagenome | isolation source: freshwater sample F1-140 | place: China: Fuxian Lake, Yuxi | collected 2017-12-25 | reverse complement strand
GCATGGGGAAAAGATGGCGTTGCAAATTGTGGAAGATCGTCGTCAGGTCGAGCATGTCCAAAAATCAGCGCGACTCGTGCCACTTCACATGATCAATTGAAATCTCTCAACAAATCCGAGTTTTGAAAGAGCCTCCATTGGCAATGATTTGCTGGTCGTCCGATTGATACTTAACAGCCAGTTCAGGCGGTGAAAAATCAGCGTCCGTCTTGGAAATGATTTCCTGGATCGGCTTGCCGAGCAGTTTGCAGAAGGGCGCGTTGCCAAAGGTGAATCTGCCTTCGAGATCTTTTCGGAAGACGGCTACTGGCAGGCATTGCACCAGGGAAGAGTAGAGCGTCTGTGACTCGCGCAACGCGTCCTCGGTGTGTTTGTGCGCGGTGATATCCGTGGAGACGACGAGCAAGTGCTGGCTCCGGCCATTTTCGCCGCAGAGCGGACGGCGCACCGTTTGGAGCCAGATTGACTGACCTCGGACGTTGGTGAGCTTTTCCTCGGGGGTAAACTTGTCGCGAGCCGTGGTGATGACCTCGCGGTCATCACGTCCGATGCGTGCGACGAGCTCGGCGTCTGAATAAATGTCCGCGTCGCTCCTGCCCACCAGATTTTCGACCGCCAAGCCATGGAATTCGGCCGTGGCACGATTCGCCAGCACATAGCGTCCCTCGTCGTCCTTGACGAAAATATGGTTTGGATCGAGGTCGATGACAGAGCGGATGAAATTGTCCTGCGACTTGATTTTTTCCTCGGCCCGCTTTCGTTCGGTGACATCTCTTGCAATGCCCTGGATGGCCACCGGGTTTCCATTATCGAGGATTGGACGTGAGTCGATTTCAACCGTCAGCCGTTCGCCGCCGCGTCCAATCAGATCGATCTCATAGTGTGCGAAGCCCTGGCCTTCGATGCTTTGCCTGGCTTCCGATTGGGCTTTGTCACGGAAATCTTGAGGGATCAGGTTCCAGATGTTCAGTTCAAGGAATTCTTGACGGGAGTAGCCGATGACTTCCTCGCCAGCTTTGTTGATTGAAGTGAACCGACCATCCAGATCATGAGTGAAGATGATGTCATTGGCATTTTCGACCAGGTCTCGATAGCGGGATTCGAGAACGGTTTGCTGCTCAAACTGGCTGCGGAGGGATTTTGTCTGGGAATCAACACGTCTCTTCAGCAGATAGATCCAAATAAGAGTGGCCGGGATCAGGATCGACACGAGGGCCAGCGCTCCGACAAGGCGGTTCGTCGTCCACCACGCGGGTGTCGAGAGGATCTTGATATCATCCCGATCACGGACAAGAAGATCTAGGCCGACCTGAAACTCCTGCCGGTTTGCGCGAACGACGGAAACTCCAGTGATCTGGAGCAGGCTTCCAGGACGAAGTTGACTGGCATGAACTGGTGCGCGGAGTCTTGCTGGGAAGATCAGATCTTCAGACTCCAGGGTCAGAATCGATTCCCGCCCCTCCTGACGGATGCCCAGGAGCCTGGCTTCGGTGCTGATGAGCTCGCCGTCATGACTCGTTGCTGTCTTCGCATTGAGAATGACTGATTTGGGCGCGACCACTCCACGACTTCCTGCTGGCTCAAAAGATCCATCTTCAAGCCAGGGAGAGCTTCCTGTCCGATTGATGAATCCAACGGCGTCCACATTCTCACCCGCATGCACGACCGTGGTTTGCTTGGTGCGAACATGAATGGCACCAGACTCATCCTGTAGATAAAGCCCGGATCCACTCTGCGCCCAGGTGACCACGCCTCGGATGTGGACCTGCCTGGAAGATTCTGAGTCCGGCGAGAATCGAGAGAGCGAGTCAATCTTGCTGATTGGACGCGCGAAGGGTCGCTCACCGGACGACTGGACCACCGTGATCAGGCGTGTCTCCGGCACCAGCAGGCGTCCTCCCACAAATTGGTTCTTCCCGTTGAAGGTGCCGCCGAGCACCCCGCGGACACGTACGACTGCCTCGATAAGATCGTCTGGATTGTTCGAGAAACGGTCGGAGCTGTTGACCCGGAGGCGTGATGTCATGCTGGCAATTTCCATTGCGAAACTGTCAATGGTTCGGGCTTCCTGCACTGATGCCGAGCGCACGGTTCCCTCTACTTCAACCCACAACCCGTCTAACAGTCCGGTTTGGGCCTGTTCGAGCGAGATTTTTCGCGGCTCCGGGAACTCTCGCCTTCCGAGCGGGATAATCGAAGCGCTGGCGATATAGGGAGCGAACATTCCTCTGTTTGCCGTTCCGTTGAGTTCGATGTGGTCTCCGGCCACCGGCGCCCGGTGGTCGCGGTTGAGGAGGAAAGCCACGCCGCGCGTGTCATCCTGAATAAATGCAAAAGCCAGAGCCGGATCCACGTAAGTGACCACACCATTCAATTTCGCTGGCAGTCGCTGATTCAATTGCTCCGCGGAAAGGTGGAGGACTTGGTCGGCACTCGTGAGCAACGTGGGTGAAGGGGAGGACGCTGCCTTTCCTCTTGTAACTGTGCAGATGATCAGCAGAGAAATCAGCCAGAGAGGGAATCTTCCCGGCCTGGCGTTGCTCCGATAGGCTCCTGAACAGCGATGCATCCTTGGGAACATCGGAACTTTGCCTGCCAGACTTGAGGACTGTTTGTCAGAGTGAGGCGACATGGAAGTCGGATGGAGCCTTAGAACTGGACAGTGTTTGTCTTACAATCGTCAATTGCTGGCTTCAATTTCGGTTTCATGTGTGCCTTCTAATCAATGTCCACAATGTCCATTCGTCCTACCGCCGCCGTAGGGTTTAATTCCCTCGCGATACCACGCGCATTAGCAACTGGCGTTCCGACATCGGCACCTGGAGCTATAGAACTGTGGGGCATGTGGGAGGATACTGTGGTGCCTGTGCCCGAAGAGGGCTATCCCCACCAGCCCATGGAGGACAGGTTTTCAAATCTAAAGGAACTGGCAATGCGCTCTCCAGGTGCGCGGTCTTGGCAGAAGTTGGCAAACCGCCACAGGCTGCCGACTGAGAGTGGATGAGATCGTTGAGCTGAGCCTATGCCACAGATGCTTCCGCTGTCTGGGTTGTCTGTGCGGAAAGTTTCATTCGCCGACCAATGATCTCCGTGGCAAAGACCCTCGCCTTTTCCACCAGGGGCAGGTCTCGTGAGAAATCTCCGAAACGCAATGGTGGAAGCCCGCTCTGCTGCTGCCCCGTCAAATCACCTGTGCCGCGCAGCGCCAGATCAACCTCGGCGATTTTGAAGCCGTCCGCGGTTTCCTCCAGTGTTTTCAACCTCCTTTGCGCGTCATCCGTCCGAGCATCTGCGACCAAAATGCAGAACGATTCATGAGCGCCTCTTCCGATGCGTCCTCGCATTTGATGCAATTGAGCCAGCCCGAACTGTTCTGCATTTTCCACCAGCATTACCGTCGCATTCGGAACATCCACGCCTACTTCGATCAAACTCGTCGCCACCAGTATTTGAACAGTTCCGGACCGAAACCTTTCCATTACTTTCTCCTTCTCCTCCGACTTCATGCGACCGTGCAACAAGCCGGTTTCAAAGGATGTCAGATGCTTCTGAATCTTCTGAAACTCCGCGATCACCGCTTTTGCCGGCCTTCCTGCCCCACCTTCCTCCACCCGCGGATATATCACGTAAGCCTGCCGTCCTTCCTTGAGTTTGGCGCGGATGAACTCCCATACCTTCGGCAGTTTGTCCGACTGTCGCACAAACGTCCGAATCGGGCACCGTCCCCCTGGCAACTGGTCAATCACAGACACATCCAGATCACCATAGAGTGTGAGACCGAGAGTTCTTGGAATCGGCGTGGCTGTCATCACCAACAGGTGCGGGCATTTTCCTTTCCGCAGAAGTTTCTCACGCTGTGCGACACCGAATTTGTGCTGCTCATCAATGATCACGATTCCCAGCCTATCCATTTCAAATGAATCCTCGATGAGAGCGTGAGTTCCAATGAAGAGCGTGGGCTGAGTTTCAGCTCGTCCATCAGGGCTCGTGGCCGCCGACGGAGGGAGTCTCTGACTGCTTGCAACGTCCGGCTTCTTTTCGGCGGTTTGAATCTCGTCAGTTTGACTGCCGGGCGCTGAAGAAAAGTTTGAAGCGCTCCCAGGAATGATGGCGGCCTCCAACTCCTCTCCTGTTCCTCTGCAACTCCGCTCCCCGCTCCCCGTCCGAAGCCTCAACTGGACACCCAGTGGCTCAAGCCAACGACTAAAATTCTCAAAATGTTGGCTCGCCAGGATTTCCGTAGGGGCCATCAACACGCCGTTGTAGCCGCTCTCCAGCGTCATCAAAAGCGCGCAGGCGGCCACCACTGTCTTGCCGGAGCCAACATCGCCCTGCAACAACCGGCGCATCGGCTCGCCCGCCTCAAGGTCGTGGCGTATCGCCTTCAACACCCGCGTCTGTGCCTGGGTCAGTCGGAAACCAAGCTTTGCCAGGAACTGTTTTACAAACCGGTTGTCGCCCCGGCAGGAATGCGCTTCACGTTGTCGCAATCGCCAGCGCCGCTCCTGAATATCAAGCTGCAATGCCAGGAATTCCTCGAAAGCAAATCGTGCGCGTGCCTTCTCCTCATCGGCTGGTTCTTCTGGAAAATGCAACGACCGCAGGGCCGCTTCCGTTGAAGGAAATCCTTCTTTCGCCAGTTCCGGCCACGGGTCCGTGATCCGCGTCGAGAATTCACCCAACGTCCGCCAGATTAACCCGCGCAGCCAGCGTTGTGGTAATCCCTCCGTCAGCGGGTAGATCGGAGCCACGCGGTTCAAGTGAATCGAGCTCTCCTCGCCGCCCTCGATGATTTCCGTCTCCGGATGATCCACCTCGCGCGGTCGCAGGGAATGGAGTTTCCCGAACACCAGGACCTCGTCCCCCTGGGTAAAATACTTCTGCATGAAGGGCAGATTCCACCACCGGCAATGAAGCCTGGCTGAACCGTCGTCCAGGATGATTTCGAACACTGATTTCCTCCCCTGCGAATAACGCTTCGTACCCATTGCCACAACTTTCCCTGCCACGGTCCGCGCTTGCATGAGATCAAGTTCCGCGATCCGACTGACGCGCCTGCGATCTTCGTAGCGTCGGGGTTTGTGCAGCAACAATTCCGCAATTGTTCTGATCTCCAACCGCGCCAATTGCTCCGCCCGCTCGGTGCCGACGCCACGAAGATTTGTGACAAGCAGATCCAGAACCCCCAATTGCGGATGCGACTTTACAAGCGACATTCCCCGAACGATACCGGCCCATCCGGACAGTTCAAATGACAAGAACGCGGCGGCTGCGTTCCTTGTGGTCTGGGAGGAAATTCTGATGGGAGCTCTGCTGGCAGGCGGTGCAGAATTGCACGAACGGATCCGTGCATTCACAAGTTGGCAATAGAGGAGCGCGGAATTCATTCCGCCGGATTGTGGAAACGGAGTCCGCGCCGTATTCTCGCCCGGGCTCCGGAGGACTCGTGCTTCCCTGCAGAATAAATTCGGCGCACCGGCACCACGCATGGCCACGCCCGGTCTTGAGGTTTTCTCGTCATCGAAAACTTCGGGAGACACCGCGAACAGACCGCAGGCATTCACCGCTCTCGCCAACCCGTCAAACGATTGGTACTGCCAAGACCACGGTCTTGGCAGTACCTTCCCGCCATGCCTCCGTTAAGCGCCGACTCTGATGCAGATCGTCCTCATGACGGCGCCGGCGTTTTTGCCACGACCCACTGGAGTGTTGTTCTGCAAGCGGGCAATGGTGAATCTCCCTCTGCGTCCGAGGCATTGGATCAACTTTGTCGCGTCTATTGGTACCCGCTTTACGCGTATGTCCGGCAGCGGGGCTACAGCCGTGATGATGCGCAGGATTTGACCCAGTCCTTTTTCCTTCGCCTGTTGGAGCGTGATCTCCTGGCGGACCTCAAGCCCGCTGGTGCAAAGTTTCGCTCCTTCCTGCTGGCCGCGCTCAAGAACCATCTCGCCGGGGAGTGGGTCCGCGCCCACGCCGCCAAGCGCGGAGGCATGAATCCCGTGCTCTCTCTCGACGCGCTCGATCCTGAAACGCGCTATGCGCAGGAGCCGGAGGACACCGCCAGTCCTGATGCCGCGTTTGATCGCCGCTGGGCCGAGACGGTACTGCAACAGGCACTGGAACGGCTGCGGACGGAGCAAACCTCGCAAGGAAAGGAGGCCGTGTTCGAGGCGCTCGCGGGATTCTTGACCGGTTCAGGCCCGACTGACTCATACGCGGATCTGGCCGTACAGCTCGTGATGAGCGAGGCGGCGGTCAAAATGACGGTCCATCGGCTGCGTAAACGATACGGCGAACTGTTGCGGCTCGAAGTGGCGAACACCGTCTCGACCGCCGCGGAAGTTCAGCAGGAACTTAGGTGCCTGCTCGCTGCGATCTCGGCGGGGTAATCGGGATTCCAAGCCTTCAAAGGCACACTGCGGAAATTTCCAGACGCAGTCTTTTAGAGCCTGACTGAGAAGCCGGTTTTGGATGGCACAGGCTACCAGCCTGTGCCATCCGGCAACCTGCCGGACGGAACGAGAACAATGCCCCAAGGCTGCTGGGCGGTTCTTCCAGGCGGTGGCTCCACGCACGTTCCGGTCGGCAGGTTGCCGACCGGTTCGGGCAAGTTGCTCGCACCACTCTTTTTCTGACAGGCTCTAAAGATTTCCTGTTACCTTTGTGGGCGGATTCGGTGGTAAGAGGGTGGATGAACCAGATTATGTCCAATCCCCGACAATGCACCCAATGTGAGGCGGAACTCTCGCCGACCGTTCCGCGCGGCCTCTGCGGCCGATGTCTTATTGCACTGGGCTTGGAATCCGGCTTGGCAAAGACCGACATCCCACCTCACGAACTGGACAAAGTACGGGAAGTGTTGAGGGACATGGAATCCGATCCGGAAAAGACCACCATTGCTCCTCCTTTGGACTCAACCGCCGTGTTTCCTCCAAAACCCACCGAGGCAGCGCAGATGGCGCTCGGACGTTTTGGCGATTACCTGCTGCTCGAAGAAATCGCCCGGGGCGGCATGGGTGTCGTTTATCGCGCCCGTCAAACCGGCCTGGACCGAATCGTCGCAGTGAAGATGATTCTGGCAGGCCAGTTCGCAAGCAAACAACTCATCCAGCGCTTCCGCGGCGAAGTCACGGCAGCAGCGTTGCTCAAACATCCGAACATCGTCGCCATTCACGAGGTGGGTATCCACGAAGGGCAACATTTCTTCTCGATGGACTACATCGAGGGCCAGAACCTCGCGCAGCTCGTCGGCAACCGCGCGTTGCCGGCGCAGCAGGCCGCCCGTTACCTCAAGCTCATAGCTGAAGCGATCCATTACGCCCACCAGCAAGGAATCCTCCACCGCGATCTCAAGCCGTCGAACATTCTGATCGACTCGGCGACGGATCAACCGCGAGTGACGGACTTCGGCCTGGCCAAGCGGCTTGATGGCGAATCGAGCCTGACGGCGACGGGCCAGATGCTCGGCTCGCCGAATTTCATGCCACCCGAGCAGGCCAGTGCCAAGCACGGCAAGGTGGGCCGCCACAGCGACGTGTATGGACTGGGAGGAATCCTTTACTTCCTGCTCACCGCCCGCCCTCCGTTTCAAGCTGAGTCACTCGAAGGCATCGTCACGCAGGTGCTCGGCGCTGAACCCGTCTCGCCGCGCCTGCTCAATTCGAGCATCCCGCGCGATCTCGAAACGATTTGCGTCAAATGCCTGCAAAAGGATTCCACTCACCGCTATCAAACCGCGCAGGAACTCGCCGACGAACTCGACCGCTTCCTGCGCGACGAACCGATTCTCGCCCGGCCCGCCACGCGCGCCGAGCGCCCCTGGCGCTGGTGCCGACGCAAGCCGCTCTTGGCCGGCTTGAGCGCAGCGCTGGCACTGGCGTTGGTTGTGGGATCGACCGTTGTGGTATGGCAGTCGGCTGCCCTCAAGAAGCAATTGATCGAAACTCGACGATCGCTCTACGCGCAGAACCTGATCGTGGTCCATCAAGATTTGGAGAACGGCAACTATGAGAAGGCGCAGGATTTGTTGAAGACTCATCTGCCCAAATCTGGTGTGGAAGAGTTGCGTGGATTTGAATGGCGTTACCTCTGGCAACTCAGCCAAGGCGAGCAGTTGTCCGTCTTGGGCCGTTGCACGAGCAGCATCGTGTCGGTGGCGGTGTCGCCCGACGGCAAGTTCATTGCCTCCGCGAACGAAGGTAGCGCCGCGGTGAAGGTGTGGGATCTGCCCGCGCATCGGGAAGTCCAGGCATTGACCGAGCACACAGCTCCTGTGAATTACGTCGTCTTCTCGCCGGATGGTGAAACGCTCGCATCGGGCAGTGATGACCACACGATCAAACTGTGGGACACCCAAACGTGGCGGCTGAAGGCATCGCTCGAACGCCACATCAAGGCTGTCATCACCGTCGCGTTTTCCGGCGACGGTCGCGTCATGGCTTCAAGCAGCCATGATCTTTCAGTCATCCTCTGGGACACCGCCACAGGCCGGGAACGGACCACACTCACCAACATTTCCAGATGGCCCGGTCCAATCGCCCTTTCCACCGATGGCGGGACACTCATCTTCGCTGACCATAACGTGATCAAGGTATGGGACGTGGAAAAGGGAAAGCTGAAACTCGAACTCCCCAGCAACGAGCCATTCGGAATCAATACGATCGCTCTCAGCCCGGATGGACGGACACTCGCCGCTGGTCATGGCAATGGCGCGGTGACCATGATCTGGGACTTGGCGCAGCAAGGCGGTGAACTGCCCACGCCCAAACGATTGGAGCGAACATCACGTCCCGCGTTTTCGCCGGACAGCCAATGGTTGGCCGTCGGAACCGCCGACACCGGGCGCATTGAGTTGTGGGACCTGCAAACCTGGACTCGCCAAAGCACGCTGCGCGGCCATCCGCCGGGGATCGAGTCCATCGTATTCTCGCCCGACGGTAAAAGCGTGATCTCCGGCGGCGACAAGACCATCCGAATCTGGCCTGCTGGCGCTCAAAAGGAGCGTGATGTTTTTCGTGGCCACAGGAACTACGTCTGGTCCGTCGCGTTCTCGCCCGACGGCAACACATTGGCGTCGGGCAGTTGGGACAGCTCAGTCAGGTTATGGGATGTACGTACCGGGCAGTTGAAAGAAGTGCTCAAGACAACTCATCCTGTTTATGGTGTGGCTTTTTCTCCAGACGGAAGAATTCTGGCGTCCGCCGGCGGTGTGGAGGTGTCGCCCAACGGACCGGGGGAGGTGCGCCTGTGGGATCTCCTTGAACGGCGCGAGATCGCCGCTTTCAAGGCACACGATGCGGTGGTGCATAAGATCGCGTTTGCACCTGACGGAACCCGGCTGGCCACCGCCAGCGGCGATGGGACGATCAAACTTTGGGATGCTGCCACCCGAAGTGAACTAACCACTCTCATAGGCCATGTGGCGCTGGTGGGTAACGTAGAGTTTTCACATGACGGAACGATGGTGGCCTCGGGAAGCGCGGACTGGACCGCCAGACTGTGGGATGTGAAATCCGGCAAGCAATTGGCCATCCTTACCGGCCATTCGGGACCGGCCGGTGTCGCGTTCGCACCCGATGACAAGACCCTCGTTACGCAAAGTTGGGACATGACGCTCAAGATTTGGGACGTTGCCACTCATAAGGAAAAAGTGACTCTTCGAGGGCACAGCGCCACCCCCATGGCCATGACTTTTTGTTCTGATGCACGCACCTTCGCAACATCGGGTTGGGATGGCGTGATCAAGCTTTGGAATGTCATTTCGCAACGTGAAGTCGCGACGCTAAAACCGCAGTCCCTCGGAGTCATGTCGCTCGCGTTCTCTCGCGACGGGAGAATCCTCGCCGCTGGCTCCGTGGATGGCTCCATTCACCTTTGGCGCGGCGCGTCGCTCGCCGAGATCGAGCAACAGATTGAATCAGTGAAGGAGGCAAAATGAACTGCACCCGGCCTATCCCGAAAGGCAACATGAACTCGAATTCCAGAAGCCCAAAGACGTTGACGAGATGTCGTGAGTCGCGAAGCGTCGTGGACTGCGGTGACGGAGTCCGCGGAGTCACCGCTTTTAGCCCAAGCGTTGCTCAAGGCTTTCAAGTCCCCGTCGCGACTGTCCACGCGACCGAAAGCGGCGACTGCGCTGCGCTCTGTCGACGCAGTCCAAAACCTGGCGGCAATTCGATGCGCTCTCAGGATTTCGCACCCCGCCTTGGCTTCACTCTCATCGAACTTTTGGTTGTCATCGCCATCATCGCGATCCTTGCCGGCCTGTTGTTGCCGGCGTTAAGCCGCGCAAAAGTAAAGGCGCATTCCATCGTATGCGCCAGCAACCTCAAGCAACTCCAGCTTTGCTGGCAATTGTATGTTCATGACAACAACGACGTGCTGCCGCTGAATGAGTGGTTCTGCAACGATCGAATCAACTGCGCCAATGAAAAGGACACATGGCTGGTCGGCAATGCCTTCACCGAGACCAGCCCGACCAACATCCAGCGCGGCGTGCTTTATCAATACAACCAGTCCACGGGCATTTACCGCTGCCCCGGTGACCGCGCCACCGTCCGTGATCTGGGCAAACAGCTTCGCCTCTGGAGCTATTCGATGAACTCCTACATGCACAACCGCTCGAATCCCGATTATGGGTTCTCCTACCGAAAGGCGTCTGCCATCCGCAATCCGACGAGCATCTTCGTTTTCGCCCATGAGCATGCTGGAACGATCGAGGACGCCAATTTCGCCACCGCGCAACCGGGAAACTGGTACTGGCAGAACTTTCCCGCGACACTCCACAATAATGGCAACAACTTCTCCTTCGCCGATGGCCACGTGGAGTATTGGAAATGGGTTGAACCGAACACGCTGAAAGTGTCCAAGCAAAAATTCTGGTTTATCGGATCCGCCGCCGCCAAGAACGACCGGGACCTTCAGCGCATGTGGAAAGCGATTCCGAACGTGGCGGAAGAACTGAGGCGTTAGGTGTGCGAAAACACTCCGGCCGGGAATGGGTCAATTCTTGATAATGGCTACTCCCGACTTTTGCTCAACTTCGACTGAGACATCAAAGGCTCCGTTTACCCTCGGTCGCTCCGTGCAATGGCGCAGCCGCGCCAGAAAAAGTGAGCAACGCCCCCCAACCAGTTTTTCTCAGCCACACGTCGCTGAAACGTGGTGCCTGTCGAAGGGGGCATGTTTCACGGGATCGATTTGCAGACCTTGGGGAAATGACGAACCAGCGCCTCGTCGAACGTGGCGAGCAGCGTGTGGTTCTTCTGCGCCAGCGCGACCAGATAAAAGTCATTCCATTGGCGATGGCCTGTGACTGCTCTGAAAGGCATGGACCCGGCGCAGTTCAGTCCAGCGGGAATAAACTGGCATCCGCGCCGTTGCGATACTACGCGCACGATGCGCAAGGCTTCGGTGGGCGGGTGAAGTGGCGGCAGAATCCGCTCCTGAACCCGGTGGGGACGGCTGAGTATCTGAAGCAAGGCGAGTTGCGTGAGCGGCGTCACCGCGAACGGACGACGCCCCAGGAAAGAATGCGCGCGCTCGTGATGCTCGTGCTGCGGAATGGCCAGCGCAGCCAAGTAGTTGGCGTCCAGGAGATATGTCATCCTTCGCTCAGGCTGGCAGCTACCTCGTCGGCAGTCATGCAGACGCCATCATTCCGGGCCAGTGGAATTCCATGCCTCACGTTCGGTGCGGTGCCCTTGGTGACGCCGGTCATGATCAGTGCGGACGCTGCTTCATCGAGCGTTATCCTGCGGTCTCGCGAGAGGGACTTAACAGCGCGAGCGGCTGCAGGCTTGAGGTCCAAGGTCAACTTCATGAAGGAAGACTGCCACTATGACTGCGCGCGATCAAGTCTCCTGAGGTTGTCATGACGGTGCGTCCAGAATCCGCTCCTTCACCGCCTCCCACGTCGTAAACTCGCCCGGATGCTGGCGGAACCGCTCCATGCGCCGATCCAGCTCGCCAATGATCTCCCGCGAAACCGGCACCTCGGAAGGATGCGCTTCCAAGTCATTCCACAATTCCGAGACGAAGATGAGCTTCTCGGAAGACGAAAGCTGCTGAACCTCGGGAAACCGTTCAAGAATCATGACGGCAGTGTAGCAACGACTGAGGATATGGCAATATTCGGCTTCAAAGGAGTCGTGAATGGGTCGGTCAGTGATTTCGAAAACTCGGCATGGATTCTTGAGATTGCAGATGATATTGCGTTGGCCACTGTCCCGTCACTGACCAACAAGGACATCCTCTGGTTACAGAAACGCTGTGCGCGGAGGATCAAGTGATCCACGGCTGATCAAAGCAGCAAGTGACCATTCAAAGGACGTTTTCACCCACACCTTCCGCGGCGGTAACGCATCGAACCCCGACTTTCGCTGGGTGTGGGACTGTTTCCAGCAAGCGGCTTGGAAACCGTTGAAGTGGTAGGGCGGGCTCGACAGAGTCCCATTTTGCTCGGCTACCTATGCAGTTGAAATGGGGAGCGCGGTCGTCTGGACCGCTGTTTTCGGCGTCTCGCCGAGAACTCAGTGCGTCGTGACCAGTCACCAGGTGGTGGGTTTCCAGAGCAGACAGGCTGGTCAGCGGGACTCTGACCAGGGCGTGCGAGACGCACGCGCTCCCCATTTGCGACTGAAAAGTTTCGGTTTGGTTCCTGGCCTGATTCGGAGGGGAACTCTCACCCCTCCCGGATGCCGAGTTCAGCGAACGTTTCCTCGATGGCAGCCAGAAGACTTCGGATGTCGGACTCGAAGATGCGGCCGATGGAGCCGATGCGAAAGGTCTCCGCCTGGGTCAATTTACCAGGGTAAATGATGAAGCCTTTCTCGCTGAGACGGCTGTAGAAATGGGAGAATACAAATCGAGGATCCGTCGGGCAGTGAAAGGATGTGATGATGAAGCTTTGTACTTTCGGATCGAGGAACGGCCGCAACCCGAGGGTCTTCATTCCTGCAAGGAGTTTCACATGGTTACGGCGGTAGCGTTCGCCTCTTGCTACAACGCCGCCTTCGAGATCCAGCTCGTTGAGCGCCTGCTCGAAGGCGAGGATGGAATGGGTTGGCGGTGTGTAGCGGAACTGGCCGTTCTTTTCGAACGCCTTCCATTGTTCCAGCAGGTTCAGGCTGAGGCAGCGCGCGTGGCCTTCAGATGCGAGCAAAAGCTCGCGACGGGCGATGACGAATGAAAAGCCTGGCACGCCTTCAATGCATTTGTTCGCCGAAGAAATGAGGAAATCGACACCGATCCCAGGAAGATCAATCGGGATCGCCCCGAAACTGCTCATGGCATCGATGATGAGCGAACGCCCATGTTTGCGGGTGACCGCCCCGACTTCGTCGATGGGATTCAGGATGCCGGTGGTGGTCTCACAGTGAACAACGGCGACGTGAGTGATGGCAGCATCCGCAGTGAGGAGTGAATCCAGCGCCGCTGGCTCGTTCGGAGAATACTCCGATGTACGGAGAACGGTGTGTTCGATCTGGAGATGCTGCAACATGAGCGCCATGCGTTCCCCGTAGGCGCCGTTGGAGAGCACCACGACTTTGCCGGTGCGCGGGACGCACGTGGCGAAGACGGCTTCGACACCGAATGTGCCGCTGCCTTGCATGAGCACGCACTCATAGCCTGACGTCCGAGACACTCCGGCAATGCCGAGCAAACGCTCGCGAATCGAGGTGACTTTGGCGTTGAAGTCGAAATGCCAGGAGCCGGCGTCGTGAAGCATGGACTGCTTCACTGATAGGCTCGTCGTCAATGGGCCAGGCGTGAACAGAAGTTTGTCATGCGAGGAGGGCAGGGGATTGGGCTTGCTCATGGGATCTGTGACGGTTGGAGGAAGAGGTGGTTACTCCTGCTTGAACGCTTCGTCCACGGGCTTGCCGATCCATGCAGGGTGTGGCTTCAACCGTAGAATTCGCGCAAGAGTGGGAGCGGTATCGAAAGTATTGACCAAGGTTGAGATTTGTTTGCCGGCAGCGATGCCAGGCCCGGATATGATCCAGGGGATCAGAAGTTCATCCATCGAATTGCCGCCATGGGAAGTGCCCTTGCCACCATGATCAGCAGTGATCAGGACAACTGTCTTCTCACGAATGCCGGCGCTTTCGAGGGCCTCCAGCATGGCGTCAACGAGCGAATCGGTCAGTTCGACTGCTTTGACATATTGCGGCCCTTTCCACCCGAACGCATGTCCCGCGTGGTCCACTCCGTCGAAGTGGACGAACATAAATTCTGGCTTCTTCTCCTTGATCAGCGAGACGGCTTTCTGCGCGGTCTCGATGGCGTCCTTCACATGCAGAGTGATGTTCGGCGCGTTGGTTTCCAGGAGTCGCCCGAAATCCTTCCAGTCGTAAAGCGCGATGATTTGGGAATCGGGACGCTGCTCGCGCATCAAGCCAAAGATGGTGGGGAAAATACCTCCAGTGCCGACAGCCTGGGGCGCGATGTCGAATTTATCCGGCTGCCAGTCATTCGAGGTGACTCCATGCTGCTCGGGGCCGGCGCCCATGATCATCGAAGCCCAGTTCGGACTGCTGGAAGTGGGCATCACCGCGCGCGCCTTCAGCGTGTAGGCACCTTGCTCCATCAATTTTCGCATGGCGGGAGTGCTGGCTTTTTCAAACGCCACCGAGCCCATCCCATCGCAGCCGATCACGAGGACGTGTTCAGGTTTTGGAGCAGCTCCGTTGGCAGTGGCTGTAGAGAATAGCTGCAAGGCAAAGAGGAGAATGATGGAGAGTGGCTTCATTGCAGAGTTGTCAGGGTTTTCAAATGGGTGGAGGAAGATGGCCAGCACTGTTCTGGATTTCTGGCGATGATAACGGGTGTAGCGGAGTGATTCAGTGACGATTGAGTGAATTTCAAGCCAGGTTTTTCAAGTTGACCGGTATCGAATTTGGATGAGGCATGTCATTCAGGAAACGTTTGGATGATTAGCAAATATCGCGACAGTTTGAACATCCCCCAAACAGGGGAGGCGATCCAAGCGGTTTAGATTTCTCGCAGGAAAAATCATCGACATGGCCCGGAGCATTCTTTACGCAAGAGCACCTGACTAATCTATGGCTTCACACGATCAAGCATCCCCTCTCGGTGGGAATTTTATCCATGGTCACGCTTTCCAGGAACCGTGCCTCCTCTCCCCAGCCCTCTCCTCCATTCCGAACGGAGGAGAGGGTGCCCGAAGGGCGGGAGAGGAGGTGCTCAGGTCCAAGATCCCAATGCGCGATTCTGAAATCGTGGAGGCTTCCCATGAACCGCCCTCTGCCGGGAGTTTAGCCCGGGTGGGAGATGGAAGATCACGACAGGCCAAAGCTGCCGTATCGGTTTACACAGTCATCATGGCATTGCTGTCAGCGGGTGCCGCAATGACGTTCGTCTCCTGTTCTGAACGCGACCAGAATTCAACGACGGTCGCAGTCGTGCCGGTTTCTGATTTGGCTGAAGTGAAGACCAAAGCGGAAGCTGGAGATTCCCAAGCAGAGAACAGGCTTGGTGAAATTTATGCCGAGGGCAAGCAGGTGCGCCAGGATTACCGCGAAGCGATCAAGTGGTACCAAAAAGCGGCCGACAAGGGACTGGCCAAGGCTGAGTACAATCTTGGTGTGTTGTATGAGATCGGCCAGGGCGTGACCCGGGACGAAGCCGAGGCGGCCAGGTGGTACGGCAAGGCGGCGGAGCAAGGCCACTCGGATTCACAATACAACCTGGCTGCGATGTATGGATTGGGTCGGGGGGTGAAGCGGGATCCGAAGGAAGCATTCAAATGGTACGAGCGCGCGGCGGAGCAGGGGGACGCGCTGGCGTGCTACAACCTGGCCGAGCGATATGAGCGCGCCAAGGATGTCGCGCAGGATCTTGTCGAGGCATACAAGTGGCACAGCCTCGCGGCGGAACGGGGATTGAAGGATGGAGCCGTGGCGAAGGAGAGTCTGGGAAGAAAGTTAAATTCCACGCAACGCGCTGAAGGTCGGAGACGCGCTGAAGAATTCACAGCCAAACATCCTGTCGCTAAGAAGCGTTGAGACTCACGTCCGAGTCACCTCGAAGCATTTCAGATGTCGATGTCAGCAGGGCCTCGTGGATTTTGCCCCTTCGCGGAAGCCGGGCTCAGTCGAAAGCCGCCAGCCGTTGTCAGTTTTCGGCGGTACAAAATAAGACTGGCGGGCTCTGCGACACACGGATTCACGACAGAGCCCGCCAGCTTTGATCTTTAGAAGACGCCGCAGACAGGCGGCGTCCGCTGTTTATGGTTTGATCAACCGGTAAAACGCCGTTTCACCGGAGATGGTTTCAGTGACGGAACTCTTGCCGTCAGATCCAGCCACATCCTGCCAGTTAGGGCTGGTGAGGCTGGTGGATTTCTGGAGTTTGAGTCCGGCAGCGCCGGACCACGCGAGCGTGAGCGAATTGCCGGAGGCACTCACCGAACTGATCTTCACATCCCCAGACGCGCCCGCCGCCTTGTTTGCGGTGATGCGGACATTGTCGATGGCCCAGAAGCCTTGGAAGCGGTCGGGATCGCCGCCGGTGGCGGAGAAGCGGAAGATGACGTTGTTCTTCTTCGCCGCTTCAGGCACTGCAATGTAGTGTTTCATGAAGTAGGGTGCCTCACCACGGTTCCCAAGGGCGCCGTTATAGGTGAAGATACGTTGGAAGGTGGTGCCGTTGTCAGCACTGACAAACACTTCGTTCACCGCGGAACCGTTGCGTTGCACTATTTCAGAATCGAAGTCGATGAACACGGCTTCGGCGTCGGATAGGTTGAGGGCGGGAGTGTCCAGCGTGCTCTGCTCTTCAACGTCCACACCTTCCTGCCGGAGCGCATAATTGCCGCCCGCCAGCATGGTGAGCCACTTGCCGTCATGCCCGCCGCCGTTCGGATTCACGTCGTCAAACGATGTGTTCTTGTCGGGGTTGAGGATGTCAGCCTTGGCAACACCACGGGAAACAGCTTCACGGACGATGTCCACGTTGATCGGTGTTTCGGCCTGTTTGAGCAGGAATGCTCCAGAGGAATCCTTGAGAGGTTCGGTGCCCCAATTCTGGCCTTTCTTGCTGCCCTTCTTCCACGCCGCAGGAATGCCGGATTCGAAGGCTTCGCCCAACACCAGATCTTTGCCTTGCGGTGGCGGGTTGTTGTCGATGACGATGTTGTCCAGAGCGATCCACCAGGCGTCGGCCGGTTCGAAGTACTCGATACGAACCTTGACATTGGCCTTGTTGAGCGCGGCTTCCGGGAGTTTGACATGCCAGCGGCCATGAATGCCCGTCCAGGTCTTGGTTTGCGAGGCGCTGCCGAACTCCGGATAACCGCCGGTGCGCTCGCCGCCGGTGACGTAAGTGCCATACTTGGAGACGGACTTCTCAACCCGCTGCGGCTCGACCGTCTGCCACATCGGAATCCAGGTAGCGCCGTTATCGATGGAGGCGGCGAGTTCCACGACGCATTCGCCATTGTTGTTGTTTTCTATCTCAGCGTCGGCGTGGAACCACGCCTGAGCAAGCCCCACGGTGCTGAAGCTAGGAGTGATGGCCCAGAACTCGGACTTCGAATCAATGTCGTCCGATCCGCCAGCGGTGTCGGAATCGGAGATGAGGTACTTGCCGGTGGAGGCTATGCCTCGCTCTCCAGGAGGGCTGAAGAGCTTGGCTCCGCTGGCATCGCTAAATTCGGTGCCAGGCTCTGCCGGACTGTCAGCAGTGGCTGTGGCGTAGGGAGGAGCAACGACAAAATCCGAGCCAGCCTCCAAGGCGAATTCGTTCTTGCCCAAGCTCCAGCCCTTGGCAATCAAACCAGCCGTATCGACTGATTCGAAATCCTCAGACAACAAGGGTTGGGCACTAATTGCGCGGCTGAGCATCGTCGTGAAGGCCAGGAGAGTTGCCAGCCTTTTTGCCAGCAGTTTAGATTTAAGAGGTTCGTTCATAGTGTTTTCGTCATTTGGCTGATTGCTTCTTGGATGATTGATGGTTTTTCGGATCAGGGAAAGTGTCCAGTAATATTTAATTGCGAGTGCTTGAAAGTAATGGAGCAGGCTCCAGATGGAAGGTTGCGGTGCTCATTTGGTCGCGCGTCTTAAATCAAGTGCATCCTGCGCCGCCTTGTCGCCCCGGCCCGCCTGCTCCTCGAGAGCCTGATGCACGGAGAACATTGCCCGTGTCACGAAATCGCGTTGCGAGTCGGTCAAATCGGATCTGGTGGAAAGGCTTTGGAGGGCGAACATTGCTTTGGAATAGTCCTTCCCGGACAAAGCGGCGCGGGCGTCTGACACCAGCTCCTTGACTCGGGAATCCTGCCTGGGCTGGGCTGCGGAAGCGGTGGCTGGTTCCTTGAATACTTCGTCCAAATTTGCTGGCGCTTCCTCAATGGCGACTGGCTTGGGTGGGGCTTCCTCTTTGCTGCATGCGGAGAACGAGAGCAGTGCCAGAGTGCAGGCAAGATTCAAGGATCGGATGAAACGGATCTTCATGGTGGTGGGAGGGAAGAACAAAAACAAAGCGGAAGCGGAGGTCAAAATTTTGGTTGCTGCAAAGGCTCTTCACCCGTGTACCACCGGTAGTCCACGCCTTTGTAATCCTTGAATTTGATGCCGGAAACATTGCCCGAGACCCCGAGCGTATTGCACACTTTGCTGTGGCGGTACCATTCCCACTCGAAGCGGTATTTGCCGTAGAGCGAAACTCCCAATCCACCGGAGCCCGGCGGATTTCCAATCCACTGCTCCAGGATCTGCCTTTTGCCGGGGAACAATCCAATGCTGTCATCCGGGCCTTCCATTTTCTGTTCCGCGGCGTCCTGGCAGAAGATCATGGTCTGTGGATTTTGATAACTGTTGACCTTGAGCGGACCATTCCCCAGGACTTTTGGATTGTAGGAGGTGATCAAATTTTCCGGCATTCCATAGGTGGAATTCTTCCAATAATCCTTCTGGTAATAGCGATTGTCGTCGTGCCATTCATCGACCGTCTTGGCGCTGGGGCATCCGAATACCTCCTTCGATCCGCCATAGTAAGACCAGTATCCGATCGCCCAATAGGCCAGGCCATGATTTGCGGGCAGGATTGCTGTCGATTTTGGATTCAGTGTCCACTGGCCGTCATTGGGTATGGAGCCGTTGTTATGGAAGAACGAGTTATTGTTGTCGTCGGCGTACATCAGGGCCGCGAGGCCGACCTGCTTCAAGTTGGAGATGCACTTGGCTCGCCGTCCCTGTTCTTTAGCCTTGCTCAGTGCGGGGAGGAGCATTCCAGCGAGGATGGCGATGATTGCAATGACCACCAGTAACTCGATCAGAGTGAATCCACGGGAAAGGCTGCGTGTCGGCGGACCGATTTCAAATCGAACACCTGATGAAGAGAAAGCGCGCATAAGAATCAACCGTTGCCATTCGTATAACAGTGTTTTTCCACCGCTCAAGTGACGTCACCGTGACATTCCGCTTACGGATTGCGGATATGGTGCCGATCAAATGAACTTGATCAAGAAAACACATTGGAACTTGGAAATTTTCTAGCAGACGGGAGGACGTTGTGGGTATCCCCCAAATGGGGGATGACTTTTATCCGTCCAGCGAAAGCACGGAGCGGAGAAGCCTGTGCAAGATTCCGAACAGCTATTTTTGAAGATGCTTCATCACTGCCTCAGTACGCGTGTGGACTCCGAGCTTTTCGAACATCTTCTTCAGATGAGTATGAACGGTGGAGGGTTGAATCGAAAGTGCCTGAGCGATCTGTTTGTCCGGGTAACCTTTGCGTACACAGTCGAGAACCTCCAGCTCCCTTGAAGTCAGAATGGAAGGCTGCGGGGAAGTCATCTCACTGTTGGTGCGGTCGAGAATTCCCAGGAAATAGCTGTTGATGTGCGAATCCATGTCGTGCCTTGATGGCGTGCTTCTGCGCGTGACAGTCTGGATCGGATCGAGCATCCCAAGCGGTGGCCGGCGGCGAAGGTAGTAGCCCTCCTGCACTCCGGACAACGAGGCAAAAATGTCATCACTTACTTCGAAGATTCCAAAGGCGAAGGCGGGGACCGGCCGGGGAAGTGAAGCAAGCCGATGGATGAGATCTTGTTCCGACATGTCCTGTGGGTGTTGAGTGAAAAGGCACACATCGGCATTGGTGAGAGCGCGTGAACGAAGCGCGGAGCGTGCGTTTCGAAAAGCTCCACCAAGTCGGATATCCGGGCAGGTTGAAACCCATTCTTCGAGGGTAGCCAGGATTTTGGGATCGTCTTCGATCAATACCACGCGACGGGAATCTGGTCGGGCCGGACGCGGGCTGGGCGGTCGTGCCCGCGGATCGGTGTAAAGCGTTGTGTAAGTGCAGACGATGGGATGTCGCCGCCAGAAGATGGCAAAGGTGATCTCCCGTGAGTGATTGAGGAATGTCGAAGTCCACCCCCTGGCGACCACGGTGCGATAAATTTCGCTCGCCCGTCGCGCTGCATGGGACCGTTCGTTCGAACCCAGCGGGAAGTAACAGGCCATCCCTTCGTGTTCGATTCGGGCTGAGTAATGCAGCGGCCACCCTGGCTTCGCGAGATCGACATAATTTCGATGGACCACTCGTGGTAGCCAGTAGGAAGAATCCGAAGGCGCGGACTCAGCTTGGATAGGAGCTGCACTGGAGGGAGGTGTCTTTCTCTGTGGCTGCTGCGCGCGCTTCATTTTAGGCATCAACATCCATAGTGGATGGCATCTCGGCATACCCCGCAGAGGCTGTGAGAGCAAGGGGGAATCCTGCCAAGTGTAACGTGCGATGGCTTCCTATGACTAATCCCAGAGGCGGGTAGATCAATTCCTTGCCGCTTTCGGGTACAAACGGAGGCACAGGCAGGCAGAGATCAGAGCGAGAATCGACAATGCCTGAAAACCAAGCCGGTAACCCCCGAGATCCACGATGCGGCCAAATTGTTGTCCGGCAAGAATTGCTGCAAGGTAACCGACTCCATCGACGATTCCAGAAACAGTGCCCACGTATGCTTTGCCGCGAATCTCCACGGAGAGCACTCCCGCCAGCAGACTGTAGGGGCCATAAGCAAGAAAGCCGACAAAGCCTATGGCTGCTGTCACCGGCCAAAGACCGAATCGGAACAAGCTCGGAAGCGCGTAGATCAACCCCGCGAGCAGCAGGAGGATCAGGCAGAGCAGTTGCCCACGGGCGCGTTTGCTGATGCGACCGAACACCCAGCCCAGCGCGATGATCCCTACGGCGCCAAACGCATCGAAAGGTGTCGAGAGAAACGCCGCGATTCGATTCGAGACCGCCGCTCCGCCTTCGGTACGGAAGAAATCCACTGTCCACACGTTAAAAGTCTCACGCAGCAACGTCAGCGTAAAACTCAGCCCGCACACGATCCAGAGCTGGCGGATGCGGAACAGATCCCGGAACTGGGAGAGCTGGAATCCTGATGTTGGGGCGTCGCCATCCGGGGCATCCACGGCGGCTTGTGGTTTGGGCAACACAAACCAGCTCACGAAGAGGATACCGATCAAGACAACCGAAGGTACGCCCATGACTGCGCGCCAGTTGTTCCCGCTCCACTCGGCGACTTGTCCGGCAAACAGTGTGGCGCACACGCCGCCGAAGACAAAACTCAACGAAAGCACCCCCATCGCGAGCGCCATCGACTTATCATGAAACCAATCCGGAACCTGCTTCACCATTGCCGGCCACGCCGCCGCACCCATCAGTCGATTGAAACTGTAAAACAGTCCAAAAATCGCGATCCCCGGAGCGAAGGCTCCAGCGGCACCGAACAGTGCCACGGCAAATAGTGATGCATGGAATCCTTTTCGCCCGCCCATTTGATCCACAACGGGGCCGAAGATGAATTTCCCGGCCGCGTAGGCAACGGTGCTGTAGCTGGCGATCTTTCCTACTTCCGATCGGGAAACTCCGAACTGCTCCTGCAACATCGGGACAGCCACCGCCAGATTCTTTCGACACAAGTACACTCCTATGTATCCGAGCACGAGCATCCCTATCCAGATCAACGGACGGGCCAGAACCGTGCCGTTTGGACCTGGAGATTGTATCGTGGAAATCCTCGGATGCGCTGGAGGCTGGGATGAGGATTGGGCTTCCATTTGAGTCGCGTATCCGGTTCTGGTTTGCTTTTGAGTGATTGAGTCTGGGCGCAGTATTTAAGGAGATGCGCAAGCGCGTCGAGAATCTTCCGCAGGAGAGTGCGGATTCGTCATGTCCTCGCGCATCAATCCTCGTCAGCCAGCCAGGGCATGCTGGAAATGCGCCTCGCGTCCGGCTCAACACTGGCTTCTGACTGGTGCTAAATGTGATTGTGCTCGGGACGCAGCTTTCAGAATTCACCGCGCCCCTGCCAGCGGTTCCCGACCCTACAATGCTTCATCCCATCGGTCATGGTGCGCGACGCCGTTGGGAGCATGCGCGCGATGAAAAATGTCCTACGTGACCGGCCTGAATCGGCGGGGATGGCTTCAGTCTATATGGCCAAGAGCAGGGTGGGGCGTCTGATGCGGCGGGAGGTTTCCCGTTTGCGCAAAAGCAAATCGATGAACCAGTGACCTTTCGCTACGTCTGAGGAAGAAGATCTCGCGAGAATTCGGATCAGCTTATCTGCCAACGGCAAGGCGTTCAGCGAGTCGTTCCGGGAGTCCTGCGGCACGAATTTTTGCCTGTGTGGTCGGCATGTCGTAGTCCAGGCGGCGGAGCTCGATGGTGCTTTCGGCCATGTCATAAATAACGTACGCGGCCTTCGGGATGTGATCCCGAGGCTGTCCGACGCTACCTACGTTGACGAAGTATTTCTTTCCTGGCTCGACTTTGAACTTCGAGTAAGTGCCGCCCCGTACCATGCTGTCGCGGATGAAGGCGACGGGAACATGAGTATGCCCGAAGAAGCACACACTGGTGTTCTGGTAGGTGAAGCTGGCTGCGGCTGCAAGTTTGTCAAAGACGTAACCCCAGCGCTGAGGACCATCTAGGGTGGCGTGGACGATGGAGAAATTTGCAACGAGACGCAGATACTTGAGATCCTGAAGCCATTGGCGGTCTTCTGGTGTCAATTGCTGCCGCGTCCAATTGACGGCCTGCGCGGCATGGGGATTGAATCCATCGAGTTCGTTGTCGGTGGAACAGTACTCGTCGTGATTTCCCTTCACGCAAGGCATGTTCATCGAACGGACGATGTCGAGGCATTCCTTCGGGTTGGCATTGTAGCCGACCACGTCCCCCAGACACACGTAATGGGTGCAGCGTTCCTTCTTGCTGTCTTCCAGAACTGACTGGAGCGCTTCAAGGTTTGCGTGAATATCGGCAATGATCGCGTACTTCATCTGAAAAATCTCGGTCTTCAGCCCACAATGGCAAACCCGCGGAACTCCCCGGTTGCCTCACCCCAGGAGACATCTTCCTGGCGGACCAATCGTCCCACACCTGACTCCTGGATGGCGAGCTTGAAAGCTTCCAGCTCATCCTGAGTGCCTTCGGCCAGCAGTTCGACCCGTCCATCTTGCAGATTTCGAACCGCGCCGGTTACTTCATATCCCGTGGCCACAGATTTCGCGGTGTACCGGAACCCGACACCTTGGACGCGCCCACCGTACAGAACATGCAATCGGCGTCTCATCAGAACCGCAGGCGACCAGACCAGCTCCAAAGTTCGCGCACCGTTTCGACCGGACCCGCGCAATCACTGGTCTGTAGCTCGGCAAAGTCAAATGAAGCCACAATCGTTTGGCGGTACGCAATGATTTTTATGGGACACTTGAAATCAAGGCTCCGAGGAATCGGGAAATCGGCGCTGGATTTCATGATCCTGAGGAGAGTTGAAGGTCTTTGGAACGAGTCTCAATTCCACAATTCATACTGTGAAAACAAAGCTGTATTCATGCCACGATCGAGGTGTCGCTGGCTCGCCGAACCAGTGCTTCCAAGGTGATGCTGGCTCCAATCTGGCGTTCGGCTTCCGCCACTTTTTCATATTCGGCGAGTAAGGCTCCGCTAAAGTTGTCCGCGCCGGTCAGTGGCTCCCGGCCCTGGCCACTGCGTAACGATTGCAGAATTTCATGGACGGTGATCTGAGAAAGTGGACGGGATGGCGCGAAACCGTGTTCGGTGCCGTTGGTCTCCAGCGTGAGGTTTGCTCCTGTGAACACAGAAAGCAATTCAGCCGTCAGGCACGGCGGAATGCCCAGGCTCTGGGCCATCTGGCTGGCGGTGGGCGGCTTGGCTCCGGTCTGGTGGGTGAGTCCGATAAGAGTCATCAACCTGAGGGCGATGAATTCGCGACCTCGCTGATTGATCAAACCAGCCCGGCGGTCCTGAATGTGAGCGCGCCGGTTCTGAAACGCGCAGGCCACCTGCGCTCCGAGCAGGATGATCGTCCAGGAGAGATAGAGACCCACAAGAAACAACGGCAATGCAGCCAGTCCGCCGTAAATCGATTTGTCACGTGTGACGCGGGAGGCGTAAAGGATGTTGGAAGTGCTGTTGAGCTGGACGAGCGCGCCGGCGACAAGCGCCCCCAGGAGAGCCGCCTGCCACTGAACCTTGGTGTTTGGGAGGAGGGCATACATCGCCGTCAGCGCGCCACTCAGGATGAGGAATGGGAGGAAGTAGCTGGTGCCAAAATTCAATACATCCGCGACGAACCTCATTTGATACTCCGTGGACAGCACTTCCAGCATGTGCCGAAAGACCGGGAGCTGGCTCGATGTTGAGACACCCGCGGCCGCCAGCAACAACATCGGTCCCAGTGTGATTGCCGCCCAGTAATGAACGACGCGGGCAGCCCAGGTTCGGCCCCGGCTGACACCCCAGATATCGTTGAGAGTTGTCTCGATGCTGCTCAAAAGGGAGATCGCCACAAAGATCAAGGCAAGGACAGCGGTGACGCCGAGGCTGCCGGACTTAAAGTTTTCAATGGAGCTGAAGATCAGGTCGATGACCTTGGTTACGCCCTCGATCTCCTTGAGCTGGGGTGCTGTTGTTTCGATCGTGTCGGTGACGAGTTTGCGGAGATTGGCGGAGTCCTTTTGAGCGAATGCTGTTGAGATGCTCAACATGACCGCCAGAACCGGAACCAGGGCGAGGACCGTGGTGAATGTCAGCGCGGCGGCCCGGGTGGAACACCGATTACGATTGAAGCCGTGCAGGACGCGCACGCAGAAGTAGGCCACGTGCCGCCAGCGCGGCAGCCGTTGGTAAGATTCCGTGTCCGGCTCATTGCCATCGAGCAATGAGAGCGCTTCCGCCCTGAAGCGGCTGAATTTGGAAAGTGATTGATCGGCCATACCTGCGCTCCAGGCCACGCTAACAAAGCAACTCCCCAAGTCAATTTTCCCAATCGAGTGTGGCTCGGAAACCAGGTTCAGAGATTGAACTCCGGTCCGAGGTAAATCTCGCGGGCCTTGTGATCATTGGCGAGAAAATCGGCGGTGCCTTCACGCAGAACTTCACCATTGAGAATCAGGTAGCCGCGGTCGATCAGCTTCAGAGTTTCACGAACATTGTGGTCTGTGATGAGAATGCCAAGTCCCCGGTCGCGCAGGCGGCGCACGATCTTTTGGACTTCGTACACCGCGATGGGATCGATGCCGTTGAAGGGCTCATCCAGGAGCAACAGTTTCGGGCTGGTGACGAGTGCTCTCGTGATCTCCAGTCGCCGTTTTTCCCCGCCGCTGAGAGTGTAGGCGACGTTCTTCGAGAGCCGTGCGAGGTCCAATTCGTCCAGAAGGTGCCGCAGGCGGATCTGTCTTTCCCTGGCGTCCATCCGGCACGTCTCGAGGATGGCGAGAATGTTTTGCTCGACGGTCAATTTCCGGAAGATTGATGGTTCCTGAGTCAGGTATCCGATGCCCAGCCGGGCTCTCTGATGCATTGGGAGACCGGTGACGCCCTTGCCGTCGAACTGCACTTCTCCTTCGTCCGGCTGGACGACGCCCACCACCATGTTGAAGGTAGTGGTTTTGCCCGCGCCATTCGGCCCGAGGAGAGCCACGATTTCGCCCGGTGCAACCTGGATGGAGACGCCGTTCACCACCCGGCGCTGTTTGTACTCTTTGACCAGTTTGTGAGTTGTAAGAAGGCTCATTGAATTATGGTCACGGTGCTTTCGATGCCTTTGTGCCGGGATCTGCCTGAGCTCGGACCGCCGTTTGATTCCATTCCGATTTGAACTTCCCTTTCACGCGCAATTGCTGCCTGCCTGTATCCCAGATGAGCGCGTCGGCCTCGGTGATCCGGCCTTCGGCAGCCGTGGCGCTCGGGTTGCCGGTTAGTTCGAGAATCCGGTTTCCTCCATCGTAAACGGCTCGTTCTCCTCGAGCGGAGCGCTCGTCCTGCTCCAGGATTACATTGCTTTCGGCAACAATCTGCCTGACGCGGTTTGTCGCCGCATCAAGTTGAGCGATGATCGTATCGCTCTGTAGTTTTGTGGAGACCGACTTCCCTCCGTTCCGGCCAGGCGTGATCTGAAGTGCGCGCACTCTTCCGTCCGCAATCAGGGACTCGAGTCGTCCATCGGCGCGCATTTTCGCTTGAAGCGTTTTGGATGTGATTTGTTTGAGGAATTGATCCGCGGAAATGCCGGGTGGGGGAATCTGCCGCAAGGTCACGTTGCCTGATGCTTCCACACTTTCGAGGTGTTGTCCCATGCGCAGGATGAGAGTCTCGCAGTCCATTTCCACCTTGCGAGTTTCAGCTTCCAGGAGGCGGGTGAGCACCAGGCCGCGGAATTCCAGCCGGTTCGTGTGGTACTCGAAAACGTCGGAAGTCAGTTCCACGAACTGGTTGGTGGCGCTGGCAGTCGTCTTCCGCGCCACGGCGTCGAGTTGCATCATCGAAGCACTTCCTAGCGTCGATATTGGCAGGCGCACAAAACTGTTTCCGATGGATCGAAATACTCGATTCGTCCTGTCGATGGTCAGCGTGTCACCGCGGATGATCCGCCCACCACTCTCCCAGGCAGGGCGTCCTGAAAGCTGGAGCGTGCCGCCAAGTTCATCATACACCGCGAGGTCTCCAGTCGCACGGGAACCATCCGTGGCGTCCGCGATCACAACGTTCTTTCGAGCTTCGACCTGCTGTACTTGAGCGCTGTTTGCGGCAAGCTTCATGGTGATGAGATCGGAGCTGACTTCAACGAGGTCGTTGGCGGAGGCATCGGCAGGAGGTGTTTTCTTCGCGGTCAAAAGGCCGGCCGACGCCAGTCCACGGCGAGGAAGTTTAATCCGGGCATGGCCTTCGGCTCGAACAGCATTCTGAATTCGGTCAAGGAGAAGCAGGTCTGCCGTCACATCGCGGATCCCGTCCCTCCAGCGCGCTTCACCGGTGAGTTGCACAACGCCCTTCTCGCCATCAATGGCATACGTGGCCTTTCCTCCGGATGCACGAGACTTGTCTTGAGTGATCTCGACATGCCCTTCCGCGTCGATCTGGCGAAGGCTCTCGGTTCCCTGTTCTCCCAAGTGAATCGTCAGTGTGTCGCAACGCACAGAGCCGCTGGCTTCAGTGGCAAGCACATTGTCACGAAACGTTGCTTTGTCAGTTTGATACTCAACACTCTTAGAAGTGATCTTGATGGCGTCCGTGAGGTTGGGTTCGTTCGAGGAGGCTGTCTTCAAACTTTCGGAAGGGCGACGTTGGACAATTGTTTCAACCGCATTTGAGATCATCAGGCGGGATTCCTTCTTCAGCCAGAGAAAACCCTTGCCCCGCACAGCGATCTGGTTGTCGGAAGTGTTCAAGGTCAGTTCTCCATCGCCCCAGGCAATTTCCTTGCGAGTATCATAAATGCAGCGGGCGGCTTTGATGACGACATTCTTTCGATTGGCTGGATCCGTTTCGATGATCATGCCCGTCACATCCACCAGGCTGTTCGGAAGCAGGCGGGCTTCCGTGCCGCGGATGTAAGAGATCCGACCTTGCTGGTCCGTCGGGCTGGCGCTCCAGTTCTTCATGGCGGCGCGGCGTGGCGCGGCGGGATCGGCTGCTCGTACGTCGCAGGATGCAAAAATAATCCCCAAGATGAGCGCCGTGAGCCGCAGGGCAAGGGAGAGGATTCTTCCAAGCAGAACTTCGCGTGTTGAATCGAGGAACCGCATCCCTGGGAGCGCTGGCGTCCCCCCGGCGAGTCTTGGTGAAGAAATTGCGAACACGCCGGCAGGACGCCAGCGCTCCCAGGTCAGATTCATGGAGGAGGCATTCATGTAATCAAGTCGAAAATTCCGCGATCAACTGATCCCATTTGCCCTGCGCCTTCAGGATAAGTTCCACGACTTCGCGCACTGCCCCGTGCCCACCTGCCGCGTGGGTGGTGAAGTGTGCGCAAGCCTTCGTTTCCAGGAGACCATCTGCCACGGCGACTGCGAGCCCGACGCGGCGCAAAAGTCCGAGATCAACGACGTCGTCGCCCATGTAGCAGACTTCCTCCCACTGACAACCGGCCTTCTCAAGAAGTTCGGAGGCGGCCTGAACCTTTGGCGCACTGGACTGGGCTAGGAAGTCGATTTTCAGATCATCGGCGCGCTGCTTGGTGGCATCGGATGGCCTGGCGGAGATCCAGCCGACTTTGACCCCGTTCTTCTGAAGCAGTCGCAAGCCCAGACCGTCGCGGATGTTGAAGCGTTTGAATTCCACGCCGCCCCCCATGAAGACCGAGGCATCGGTGAGGATGCCGTCCACATCGCACAGAAAGAGTCGCACGCGGCGAAAGCGGAGCGCCAGCGAGCTGTTCGCAAGTGGCGGTGCCAGTGGTGAGGCTGGATTGGTCATCGGATTCAAAGAATCATTCCGCGCGGATCATCTGTCGAGAGGTTAGCAGCGAGAAACGGCCTCGTGAATGCGTTTCAGTTTCGCGAGCAGCTCTGGCATCTCTCGGAGGGGAATCATGTTTGGACCGTCGCTCATGGCTTTGTCGGGATTGGGATGAGTTTCGATGAATACACCATCGGCACCGGCGGCAACGGCAGCGCTTGCCAGCACCGGAGCAAACTCTCTCTGCCCTCCAGAGCGATCGCCCTGTCCTCCGGGAAGCTGGACTGAGTGCGTCGCGTCAAAGATGACCGGGCATCCGAGCTGGCGCATCATCGGAATCGACCTCATGTCTGCCACGAGGTTGTTGTAGCCGAAACTGGAACCGCGCTCAGTCAGGAGCAACTGTTTGCAGCCGAACTCACGTGCTTTTGCCACCACATTCTTCATGTCGTTCGGTGCCAGGAACTGGCCTTTCTTGATGTTCACGATCTTCCCAGTGCAAACGGCGGCCTCGATCAAGTCGGTCTGGCGGCAGAGGAAGGCGGGTATTTGCAGGATGTCCACGACTTCGCCCGCAAGATAAGCCTCCGTCTCGGTATGGATGTCGGTGAGGACTGGGACTCCCAGCTTTTCGCGGATGCGGGCCAGAATTTTCAATCCAGCGTCAATGCCAGGACCGCGAAAGGAACTGCCCGATGAACGGTTCGCTTTGTCGAAGCTGGCCTTGAAGACGTAAGGAATCTTCAACTTCGAGCACACCTTCTGTAGAGAGCTGCCGATTTGAAGGCAGAGCTTTTCGCTTTCAATGACACATGGGCCGGCGATTAAAAAAATCCGGCGCGAGTCTGCGAACGTTTTCCAAAACGTGTCCTTTGATTTTAGCACGGCACCGTAATATCAGCCGACGTGAACGATGTAAATGGCGGGCCATGGAATCAATTGCTTGAAGAGAGGAGCGTGTCATTGGGAACGATTCGAGAGGACTGATGGGAAGTCACGTCGTGATGAGATCATCCCCAACAGAAATGGCCCGGGCAGACTGCATCGCTCGCAGGTTCGCAGGGCTCCTGAGCGGTGGGTTTATGGAACATGTCGAAAACTGAAGATGCATCTTCTGCTTGGCGTCCGCCCGACAACCGAGCACAGTCACGCCATGAAACACATTCGCTTACTAACACTGGCACTTATCATCACGGGATTGACTGCGTTGCGTGCGGCGGATTCCGAAGAGGGCTTCACGATTCTCTTCGACGGGAAGACATTTAATGGCTGGCAGTTGTCCACCGACAACCCGAGCACATGGAAGATCGAGGACGGCGCGTTCGTGGCGCGTGGGCCGGTTGCTCATTTGTTCTACACCGGCGATCCGAAGCCGTTTAAGAATTTTGAGTTGAAGGTGGATGTGATGACAGAGCCGATTTCCAACGGCGGAATTTATTTTCACACCGCCTATCAGGAAAAAGGATTTCCGAGAGCAGGCATTGAATGCCAGGTGAATGTCAGCCATGGCGACTGGATCAAGACTGGCAGTCTCTACGGCCTGGTGAACATCGGATTGACGCCCGCGAAGGACAACCAAACATGGACCCAGCATATCATTGTCCGAGGGAGCAAGGTCACGGTGAAGATCGATGGCAAGACGGTGCTCGAATACAACGAACCGCCCGGGGCCCAGTCCGGCGGCGGGCGCAAACTTGGCGAAGGTATTTTCGCGCTTCAGGCACATGACCCCAAAAGCATCATCCGATACAAAAACATTCGTGTGAAGCGGCTGGACTGAACACGCCGTTGCAATCCCACTCTGCGATACTGGCTGGCTTTGGTCGCATAAAATCATGTTACTGAGGAGACCGTGGGATAGGCTACGAATGATGGCGCGCGCCACAGATGCAGATGCGAGGCGCGAACGCGGGAGGATGCCCGCAGCGGCCTCTGACCAAGCGAGCAACGAAGCAGATGCGTCTGTACCGCCGTCAAGATTTGTAGCCTATCCCACGGTCTCCTCAGTACCTCGCGCGGGCTTCAGGGTTGACCGGCGGTGGATATGTCATTCTGAGCTTACAGCCTGAGCGTCGCACTCGCATCCATTTCGCTCTGGCATGGCACTAGCACACCAATTGGTTATTAGCCCACACGGACGCTTGTTGCTCCAACAGAGCTATGGAGACGCCGGTCCTGCGGCGCTCGGAGTGGATGAAGCGTTGAGGCTGGCCTTCACTGAAAGTTCAGCGCATGGACTGCTCGCGCTGGCTGCGAGGCGGCGAGAAGTGGGCGCCTGGCCGACGGAGTTCGTGTTCTGGCGCGAGTTCGCGGATGCTTACCTGGCGGCAATGGCACACTCGCCAGAGTCGGCGGACGGAGTGTGCCATGCCGAAATCGCTCCACCGATGGAGTTGTTCTTCGGTCTTGTATTGCGGATCCCGGCCATGCGAGGGGCGGAGTACGCGTCGCCGGAAGTTTTCTCGGCACTCTGGCGCGAACTCGACACGCTGGCTCGCTCGGAGGCACAGGCAGCCGGCGGGCTGAAAACGTGGCTCGGGCGGATCAATCCCGCGCTGCATCTACTAGGCAAGGTCACGTTTCATCTCGCTGAGAACAAACGCTCAACAGAGACGCCGTTCGCGTTCATGGCCACTTACACGCACCGGCTTTCGGTGCAGGAAAAGCCCGTGCATCTCCCGCTGGGGCGTGCATTGCAGGAATATGCCGGCACGAAGAACCAGGCCGCGCTGCGTTCGCTGCTCGATCCGGTGCAGAAGGCTGCTGAATGCAGCGCGTGGACGCGCGAGCTGCTGGACAGCCGCCGGATTTTCCAACCGCAATCCTGGACGCCCGCGCACGCCTACGCCTTTCTGAGAGAAGTTCCGGCGCTCGAAGCGAGCGGCATCATCACGCGCATTCCGAACTGGTGGAAGAACGGGCGAGGCACCCGGCCTCGGGTCAGCGTAAGGGTAGGTGGCGACGCGAAAAGTGCAGGGTTGGGAGTGGATAGCATGTTGAACTTTTCCGTCGAATCCACGCTTGGCGGCGAGAGGCTCACAGCGGCGGAATGGAAGGCGTTGATGAGCGCGGACACCGGTCTCGTCTCATTGCGCGGCCAATGGGTCGAGGTGGATCGCGAGAAGCTGACGAGCGTGCTCGACCATTGGCAGCGCGTTGCTAATGGCTCGGCTGGCGATGGTGTTTCCTTCCTTGCAGGGATGCGCCTGCTCGCGGGAGTGACGCTCGGCGGTGGCACGGCGGCGGCGGGCGAAGACACTGCCGCGACGGCGGACTGGAGCGAAGTGGTTGCGGGCGGCTGGCTGCGCGAAACACTGGAGCAGATCCGCCAGCCGGACGGTGCGGCGACGTTCGATCCGAACGAGCATCTGCAGGCCACGCTTCGGCCGTATCAGGCCACCGGTGTGAAGTGGCTGTGGCTGTTGCAGAGCCTGGGTCTGGGTGCGTGTCTCGCGGACGACATGGGGCTGGGCAAGACGATTCAAGTCATCGGGCTGCTGTTGCGGCTGAAGCATGGCTCTGTGCCCGGAGCGCCGCAATCCTTGCGGCGAGATGAGAAAACCTCGTCCAGCACGCCGCAAGGATTGCGGCGCTCCGAAAACGTTGCTCCCACCCTCATCATCGCTCCCGCATCGCTGCTGGCGAACTGGAAGAACGAGCTCGCTCGATTCGCGCCCACGCTGTGCGCTGGCTTCGCGCATCCCGCCGAAGCACCCGGCGGCGAATGGCGCGACGCCAAGACCGCCGACGCCTTTCTGGCGGACAAGGATATTATTCTCACCACCTACGGCCAGGCCGCGCGGCTGGAGTGGATGGCCGAGCGCGAGTGGCGACTGGTCGTGCTCGACGAGGCGCAGGCGATCAAGAACCCCGGCGCGCGCCAGACCCGCGCCATCAAGCGCCTGCGCGCCCGCGCCCGCATCGCTCTCAGCGGTACGCCAGTCGAAAACCGCTTGGGCGATCTCTGGTCGCTTTACGACTTTCTCAATCCCGGACTGCTCGGGGCCGCGTCGGAGTTCACGCGCTATGTGAAGAATCTCCAGGCCGCCGAGCCGCCGAACTTCGCGCCGCTGCGACAGCTCGTGCGTCCCTACATCCTTCGCCGGCTCAAGACCGACCGCAGCATCATCTCCGACCTCCCGGACAAGACCGAGCTGACCGCGTGGTGCCCGCTCGGCAAACGCCAGGCCGCGCTCTACGAAAGAAGCGTTCACGAACTCGCCGAGAAACTGGAGACGCTCGCCGACGGCATCCAACGTCGGGGCCTCGTGCTCGCCTTTCTGATGCGCTTCAAACAAATCTGCAATCACCCCAGTCACTGGCTGGGCGACGGTGCCTACGTGGCGGACGAGAGCGGGAAATTTCTCCGCCTCGCCGAACTCTGCGAAGAGATCGCTTCGCGCCAGGAGAAGGCCCTGGTCTTCACGCAATTTCGCGAGATGACAGGGCCACTCGCCGACCGGATGCGCGAACTGTTCGGTCGCCCTGGCCTCGTCCTCGACGGCTCGACGCCCGTGAAGCAGCGCCAGCAACTCGTCGCGGATTTCCAGCGCGACGACGGACCGCCGTTCTTCGTGCTCTCACTCAAGGCTGGCGGCACGGGCTTGAACCTCACCGCCGCGAGCCACGTCCTGCACTTCGACCGCTGGTGGAATCCCGCCGTCGAAGCACAGGCCACCGACCGCGCCTTCCGCATCGGGCAGAAGAAGAACGTGCTGGTCCACAAATTCGTCTGCCGCGGCACCATCGAGGAACGCATCGACGCCCTCATCACGGAGAAGAAGGCGTTGGCCGAATCCGTCCTCGGCCCTGAGGGCGGCGCGGAGACGCTGCTCACCGAAATGTCGAACGACGAGTTGCTCCGCTTCGTTGCGCTGGACTTGAAGACGGCCAGTGGGGAATGATTCGTAAATCCGAAATCGAATGCTGAAATCAGAAGGAAGCTCGAAGGCGGAAATGCGATACGGACCTTTGCTGGGAACAAGGAATATCCGGTGCAGAGCTGGGCGATCCTGGGCGCGTGTTACTGACGTGAACGCTGGACCGTTTACGAATTACGGATTTCGTTCGGACCTCGGATTTCGGGATCCAGATCTATCAAACCACTGATCAAAAACAACGAACCACTCATCATGTCCTGGTATTCATTTCGTCCCTACGTCTCTGTCGCCGAACGTCACCGCAAAGCTCAAGCCGCCGCCAAGAAGATGTCAAAGAAGGGGCACAGCCTTGCGCCCATCAGTCTCGCGACCAAAAAGATTGCCTCCACCTTCTGGGGCAAAGCTTGGTGCGACAACCTCGAAGCCTACAGCGACTATGAGAACCGCCTGCCTCGCGGGCGCACCTACGTCCGCAATGGCTCGGTGATCGACCTCCAAATCAGCACCGGCAAAGTCGAGGCGCTCGTACAAGGCTCGTCGCTCTATAGAGTTTCCATCGAATTCAGTTCGCTCGTGCCGAAGCGCTGGAAGGAGTTCAAGGCGCGCAGCGCCGGCAAGGTGACCAACCTGCTCGATCTGCTCCAAGGCCGGCTTTCCAAGGAGATCCTCGCAGACATCACGGCGCAGGACACCGGTCTGTTTCCGGCTCCGAAGGAGATCAAACTTGGCTGTTCGTGCCCCGATTGGGCGGACATGTGCAAGCATGTTGCTGCTGTTCTTTACGGTGTGGGCGCGCGGCTCGATGAGAAGCCTGAACTTTTTTTCACCTTGCGAGGCGTGGATATGCAGGAACTCATCACTGCCGCCAGTACCAGCGCGACAACGCCCGTCATCGCCGGAAACGCCGTGGACACGGCGTTGGAAGGCGCGGATCTCACGGAAATCTTCGGGGTGGAACTCGAAACCACAGAGGCTGCTCCTTCAACTGTGGCGAAACCGGTCCTTGCCCTGGCCAGGAAGTCTCCCCGCAAAAAGTCCGTGCCGGCGAAAAAGATAAAACCAAAAACACGCGCCTCGAAATAGAAGGCTAATCATCGTGCTGTGGAGACTGGGGGATGGGCGGCAAATCTCGGAGGTGGCGCGGGAACAGAGGTTGGCGTTGCGAACGAGTACAGCAAACTCCTGAACTCCAACATTGGGTGGGAATCGGAGTCGAACCTTCCGTAGCCGCGATACTCAAGTGTGGTTGGAACGTTTCTGTTCCTTTCGCAAATTTCTGAGGTGGCGATAGCCGACCAGCTTCTTCCGCTCCTCATCCCACAATCGGAGTGAGAAGGACTTCAGACTGGAAAAGAGAGTGATGGGTTTCACGTCCTGGACCAAGGAATCCGAGCGATGACATCGCTCCAGATTGTAATTCGGAATCAGCGAGCTCCGATGATGAATGTGATGAAAGCCGATGTTGCCTGAGAACCACTGAAGGATTTTGGGCAGCTTGTAAAACGAACTGCCCCGCAATGCCGCCGCAGTATAATCCCATTTTGCACCGCGTTCCCAGTAAACATCTTCGAACTGGTGCTGGACATAGAACATCCACACAGGCTGAGGCACATCAGATACCACAGGAGGGCGTAGGGGGCGAGGGTGTTGACGATCTGCCAGAGTGCCCGCCCAGTCGAGGGTTTCTGAAATTCCGCGACAATTTGTTTCCACTCCTGGATGTCCTCTGGAGATGCCGCTTGAGATCCTGATGATTCGTTTGGCATCGCACACTTTAAGTTTGGTTTACCATCGGCGGGAGATCCGTCATTCCGCTCTCCTGACGTTGCCACATCTTCACCCTGATTTGGCAGAGAATGCCTCGCGTTCTTTTACATACTGAGGAGACCGTGGGATAGGCTCTGACCTCAGATGAGATGGGGCGGACTGAAAAAGCAATGGCGAGTTGAAATCCCTGCGAACGGGACGGTATTCAGGCGGGCGAGCGGATGGGCGCCAGAGGCACCGGTTGCGGGGCAGTGTGCGGGAGAGGCTCAG
>SXGU01549063.1_pt1 | contig 35668 bp, 32 predicted proteins | sample 3174531 | NCBI WGS metagenome assembly SXGU01 (sample SAMN11356863, study PRJNA531348) | freshwater metagenome | isolation source: freshwater sample F1-140 | place: China: Fuxian Lake, Yuxi | collected 2017-12-25 | reverse complement strand
TTGCGCGCAGACTGATCCAACATGCGATGGTCGTATGCCTTCAACCGAATGCGGATCCTTTGCTTGGCCATGGCTGGTTAGAGAACCTCTTTGATGTCCGAAGGTTTGGGGCTTGGCGCCGATGAAATGCAGGCAATTTTTGCCGAATGGAACCAGGGCGAATTGAGCTCTTACCTGATTGAAATCACGGCCAATATTTTTGGCTATAAAGATGAAGACGGTCAGCCGCTGGTCGACAAAATCCTCGATACCGCAGGCCAGAAAGGCACCGGTAAATGGACCGGCATTAATGCGCTGGACTTGGGTATTCCGCTAACGCTGATCGGCGAATCGGTATTCGCCCGCTGCCTGTCCGCGCAAAAATCGGAACGCGTTACCGCTGCAAAATTATTGCCCAAGCACACACGGGCGTTTTCCGGCGACAAGCAAGGAATGATCAACGCCATCCGTGATGCCTTGTATGCGGCCAAGATCATTTCCTACGCGCAAGGCTTCCGTTTGATGCGCGAAGCCTCGAAAGAATACAAGCTGTCGCTCAATTACGGTGAAATCGCGCTGATGTGGCGCGGCGGCTGCATTATCCGCAGCCAATTTTTAAACGACATCAAACAGGCTTACGATGCCAACCCCGACCTGGAAAACCTGCTATTGGCGGATTTCTTTGTCGATGCGATGAAAAAGGCAGATGCAGGCTGGCGCAAAGCGGTTGTTCTGGGCGTTGAACTGGGCATCCCCACCCCGGCCTTCTCTTCCGCTTTAGCCTATTACGACGGCTATCGCACCGAAAGACTGCCGGCCAATCTGTTACAGGCGCAACGCGATTATTTCGGCGCCCATACCTACGAACGTACCGATAGACCCAGAGGCGAGTTTTTCCATACCGACTGGACCGGTCATGGCGGCAAGACGGCTTCGTCAACTTATACGGTATAAATCGGGTTATTTTAAATAAACTTATGTTACTACTCGACAATACCCTGTAAAGGTTTATAAGTGATCACATTCGCTGCAAGACAGGAGTCGAGTAGTCCCCGGAAACCACAGAGCATGTGTTTTCACGAAGCGTTGTTTGCGGAGTGAAAATGCAGGCTTTCCGAAATCGCGTCGATTCATTGCGAGAATGATGTTGGATACCCCTTGCTGGGTACCCAACTAGGCGACTCCGCGCGGCATCCAGACAAAAAAATTTCTGACCATTTGCCTATTCTGTTCCAGTTAAACTGTTAATATTTTGGAGAATCACATGATCGATTCAAATGATGATTTATGGCCTGATCTTACCGGTGAACCCGAGGAGAAATCACCTTTGGTTATTCTCCGCGAACAAGCCGCCATATTAGGGACGAAGACATCCAACCTCGTTGAAGCAGAGGTGACAGCAACTCCTAGTAATCATGACGAAGCGCTCGATATCCATTTTACCCTTAAAGCACCTGTAAATGGATATGAATATACATTGCTCATCATAAGACAACCGATTGACTTATATCCGATACATTTGTCGGAAGGTAAAAAAGTTAAGAATGAGCAGGAGTTTAAGCAGTATCTGAAAGATCTATTTAAATCAGAGCGAACCGTAAAAATTATTCGTAGCTTCATCGCACAAGGTAAACAGGCATAATATTTTGAATGATTGCTATGAACCGCTTCGCCTCCTTGTGCGCTGTAAAATCCGGTGGTGCAAACTTCTATAGCCGTCTCCCAAAGTAATATCCTTCGTCAAAATATCTATATCACGCAAGTTGATCTGTTCTTTATGAGCTGGCATTGCCCGCACCTACGGCTTATCATTAGGCTTTCAAATGTAATTGCATCAACACGGGAGGTTGTATGAAGGTACTGGCTTTGTATAGCATTAAAGGCGGCGTCGGTAAAACTTCAAGCACGGTTAATCTGGCTTATATCGCCGCCCGCAACGGCTATCGGACGTTAGTCTGGGATCTTGATCCGCAGGGGGCCAGCAGTTATTACTTTCGTATCAAGCCGAAAATCAAGGGGGGCTGTCAGGACCTGGTCGCCGGCAAGCGCGATCTGGACGGACTGATCAAAGGCACCGATTTCGAAAATCTGGATTTATTGCCTTCCGACTTTTCTTTCCGAAACCTGGACCTGATTCTGGATGACAGGAAAAAACCGACCGCGCAGCTGAAAAAACGCCTTAAACCACTGGCGGAAAGCTATGATTTTGTATTCCTGGATTGCCCGCCGACAATTTCATTATTATCGGAAGCGGTTTTCGCCGCATCCGATATTTTATTGTCACCGATTATCCCGACGACGCTTTCGCTCAGGACACTGGACCAGTTAAAGGAATTTATTGCCGACAAAGAACTGAAAAACCTGGAACTCATCCCGTTTTTCACAATGGTCGACCGGCGCAAGAAAATGCACCGCGACATCATGACCGAACTGCTCAACAGCCACCCCGAGATGTTGAATACCGTTATCCCGCATGCCAGCGACATTGAACGCATGGGCCTGGAACGCATGCCGCTGGGCGCATACATAAAAAAAAGCCCTTCCAGCGCCGCTTATAATGAACTGTGGCGGGAGATTTTGACTCATATCGACTCGTAAAATGATTAACGACGGATTAACGCAGCACTGAAAGTGTTCATCCCACGTTAATACGGGCGTCAGGATAATCCCGCCAGCGGCATTTTTATGTTTGCCTTGACCTGAGCTAACCTGAAGGCAGGTCGAAACCAGGTCTAAGCCAGGCAAAATCAATAACAGAACCCTCTATCATGGAACCTTCCAACAAGATTCACACGGCGCAGTTCTTACAGCATCACCTGCAGGAAGTCATCATGCTGCTGGAAAAACAGCAACTGGAAAAGTCGCTGGTGCAAAGAGGCCCAATCAATAATCACGAACTGGTCGAGACCGTTCTCTGTAAACAGCAGCAAACTCGCATTCAAGAAAAGTTTGCCGGCTTGCGTCCGGCTGACACGGCTTATATTCTTGAATCGCTGCCGCTGGATCAGCGCAAAACAGCCTGGAATGCAATCAAGACCGACCAGGATGGGCAGGTGCTGCTGGAAGTCTCCGATGCGGTCCGGCAAACGCTGATTTCCGGCATGGAAGCGGAAGAACTGGTGACCGTCGCATCCAGCCTGGACACCGACGAAATTGCAGACCTGGCTGCCGACCTTCCCAAAAGGGCCATGCTGAAAATTCTGCGGTCTTTGAACAGCAAGGAGCGCAGCCATTTAAACGCGATTCTGTCTTATCAGGAAAACCAGGTCGGGTCGCGCATGGATTTCGGCATGATTACCATCCGCGACGATCTGAATTTGAAAGCCGTTGCCGCCTATATTCGGAAACTGGGCAAATTACCGGGCCACACCGACAAGTTGTTCGTGGTCGACCAAAACAATATTGTCAAGGGTATTCTGCCTTTGCAACGCTTACTGACCCATTCGCCATCCCGTTCTGTCGCCGATGTTATGGTGACCGACTTTGTCCGTTTCCAGATAGACCAGGATATAGCCGAAGCTTCACGTGCATTTGAGCGTTACGACCTGATTTCCGCACCGGTGATCGATAGTAACGGCGAACTCCAGGGCCGACTTTGTGTTGACAGCATCCTGGATTTTATCCGCGATAAAACCGATGAAGACCTGCTGATACAAGCGGGTGTGACGGAAGAAGAAGATTTGTTTTCCAGCGTCTGGAAAAGCGCAAAAAACCGTTGGGGCTGGTTGTTGATTAATATCGGCACCGCTTTCGCCTCGACGCGCATTATCGATGTCTTTGAGGATATTATCCTGCAACTGGTGGCGCTGGCGTCATTGATGCCGATTATTGCGGCCATGGGCGGCAATACCGGCAACCAGACCAGTATGTTGATAATAAGGTCTCTGGCATTAGGACAAATCACCTCAAGCAATATACGCCGCCTGATAAAAAAAGAACTGACCCTTGCCGTTTTAAACGGTACCTTTATCGGTTGTATTATCGGCTTGTTGAGTATGCTGCTGTATCGGGACATAGCCCTGTCCGCTGTTATGGCGACAGCGATGTTCATCAATTTGCTGGTGGCCGTCCTGGTCGGTCTCGGCATTCCGCTATTGCGGCATAAATTCGGCAAAGACCCTGCTGTCGGCACCAGCGTTATATTGACAGCGGTTACCGATTCAATGGGCTTTTTTATTTTTCTCGGGCTGGCGAAATTGTTTTTAATTGATCGATAGCCCTCTCCCCCAAGTAAATATTTATTTATCACGAACATTGCCCCCGATCGTTACGATACGAGTAAAACATGGAAACCAACAAAATAACAGACCTGCAAAAACCTGAATATTACATCAACCGTGACCTTAGCCTGCTCGCGTTCAACAAACGGGTTTTGGCTCAGGCAAAAAACGATAATGTGCCCTTGCTTGAACGCCTCAATTATCTGTGCATCTCCTGCTCCAACCTGGATGAATTCTTCGAGGTTCGGGTCGCCAGTGTCCTGGAAATGGCGACTATTGATTCGACCACCGTTGGCTCGGACGGTTTGACGCCGAAAGAACAACTGGAGCTGATTTCCATACATGCCCATCAACTGGTTGATAAACAATATCAAGTCCTGAACGAAGTGCTGATTCCAAAATTGGCGGAGGAAAATATTCATTTTATACGCCGCAAGGACTGGACTGAAGCGCAACATAAATGGCTGGCGGGCTATTTCAATGATGAAGTCTTGCCGATCCTGACGCCGGTAGGCCTGGATTCGGCGCATCCCTTTCCGCGTATATTGAACAAGAGCTTGAATTTCATTATTTCTCTGACCGGAAAGGACGCTTTCGGCAGAAACAGCGGACGGGCTATCTTGCAAGCGCCGAGAGCCTTGCCGCGGGTCATTAAATTGCCGCCCGAGGAAACCGCCAGCGGGCCGAATGATTTTGTGTTTTTGTCGTCGATTATTCATGAATTTGTCAATGAATTGTTCAACGGCATGACCGTTAAAGGCTGCTATCAATTCAGGGTCACCCGGAATAGCGACTTTTTCGTTGATGACGACGCTATCGACGATTTACTGCTCGCCGTTCAAGGCGAGCTGGCGATGCGTAATTACGGCGATGCCGTACGCCTGGAAATAGATGCGGGATGTCCTGACGATACGGTAAATTTCTTGCTGGATCGTTTCGAAATGGACCGCAGCCACCTGTTTTTAGTGCATGGCCCGGTCAATCTCAACCGGATTCAGGAAATCAATAACCTGGTTGACCGGCCCGAGCTTAAATTTGCGCCGTTCAAACCCAGTGTGCCGCCGCAACTGGCGCGCAATAAGGACATCTTCGCCGCCATCAGGCGTAACGATATTCTACTGCATCACCCGTTTGAATCTTTCGCACCGGTGGTTGAGTTTTTGCGCCAGGCGGCGGTCGCACCGGAAGTATTGGCGATTAAACAGACGCTCTACCGTACCGGCGCCGATTCGCCGATTGTCGGCGCCCTAATCGCCGCGGCAAGAGCGGGTAAAGTCGTCACTGTGGTTATCGAATTGAGAGCGCGCTTCGACGAGAAAGCCAACATCGATCTGGCCGCCAAATTACAGGAAGCCGCAGTGCATGTCGTGTACGGTGTGGTCGGTTATAAAACCCACGCCAAAATGTGCCTGGTATTACGCCGGGAAGGCAAGGAACTGCGTAATTACGTACATCTGGGAACCGGCAACTATCATCCCAAAACCGCACAGATTTATACCGATTACGGGCTGTTTTCCTGCGACAAGGAATTGGGCGAGGATGTTCGGCGGGTATTCGCTCAGTTGACCAGTCTGGGCAAGGTCACCAAGTTAAACAAGTTATTGCAGTCACCGTTTACCTTGCATAAAGGCTTGATGGAAAAAATTGAACGGGAAATAAACCACGCCAAAAACGGCAAAGCCGCAAAAATCATCATCCAGGTCAATGCCGTCGTTGAAGAGCAATTGATACAGGCGCTTTACCGCGCGTCGCAGGCGGGCGTCGAAGTCAAAATGATGGTCAGGGGCATCTGTTGCTTAAGACCCGGCATTCCGGGCGTATCGGAAAACATCGAAGTCCGCGCCGTGATCGGGCGCTTTCTTGAACATGCGCGGATTTATGCCTTCGCCAATGACGGTAACCAGGAAGTGTACGCCTCCAGTGCCGATTTAATGAATCGCAACATGTTTAAACGGGTTGAAATCTGTTTCCCGATTGAAAACAAAAAATTATATAGCCGCATTTTGCATGACCTGGACCTGTATTTAAGGGACAACTCCCAGGTCTGGCTGTTACAGTCGGACGGCAGCTACCAGAAAAAACAGCAAGTCGGAAATGAAGAATCTATACAGGCGCAGAACTTACTTTTACATGAATTGCAGATTCCGTAATGACCCGTACCGCCATAGCGAACACCCGGATGCCCGGATAAAAGCAGGGAATGGCAAGTTGCCGGTAGACGTGTGATAATCCCCGCTCTCAGCGTAGGGACATTATTATTCTGCCCCTTGTGATTGCTTTTATCATCAGGACCTATATGAAAAAAATAACAATAAAAACTATCGGCATCATCGGGGCGGGCGTTTCAGGCATAGGGGCGGCGCGATTATTGACTCAGGCGGGATTTGACTGTGAAGTCCTCGAAAAAGGCGAGCAGGTCGGCGGTGTCTGGGCGGCGGGTTATCACACCTACGGCCTGCAAACGCCCAAATCACTGTACGAAATCCCGGATTACCCGATGCCTGACAGCTATCCGCGCGTTCCCAGCGGAGAGGAGTTGCAAGCCTATTTTGAAAACTATGCCAGGGATTTTAATATCTTTGACAAAATTCGTTTTAATACCGCCATTAGCGGATTGGAACAGCAAGCGGACGGACGCTGGATCGTTCGTTTTACCGATACCAAAACCGGCGTTTCAGATCAAAAAACATTTGATTTTGTCGTCGTGGCGACCGGAATTTATTTTGATCCCTTTATTCCCGAATTTCCGGGACAGGAAAAATTTAACGGTAAAATCATCCACTCCTCCGAATACCGTTCGCCTGCCCTGGTTACCGGACGCAAGGCAGTGGTCGTCGGTTTCGGTAAGAGCGCTCTCGATGTGGCGGGCGATGTCGCCAAATTCGCCAAACAAGTTAGCCTGGTCTACCGTAAATCTCATTGGCCGATTCCGATGGATATTCTGGATTTGATCGATGTGCGCCGGATTTACCTGACCAGGCTGGTCAGCGCTTTTCTTCCGCTTTATCAACGTCCCGGTAAATTGGCAAAGCAACTGCATGAGCGCTTGCCGTGGCTGGTCTCCGGCTTTTGGCGAATGACCGAAAGCATCATAAAATTCCAGTATCCGCTCAAGGCCTGTAACGCTATCGCCGACGAGCCGATAGAGATTGATATATTCAACCTCGATTTCCTGCCCAGAAAAGAAGTTTACCAATTGATGCGGCAAGGCAAAATACAAAACCGGCGCACCACTATCAAAGAATTCAAGGAAGACGGTATTGTGCTTGAAAACGGTGAACAAATAGACTGCGATATCGTTATATTCGGCACCGGCTATAAATCCAACTACGCCTTCTTGCCTGAAGCCTTCAAAAACACCCGGGAAGCCGACGGCGTCTACCTGTACCGGCATATTATTCACCCCGATTTGTCCAACATGGCCTTTATCGGCAGAGCCGCGACTTTTTCCAATTCATTAACATCACATCTTGCCAGCGTCTGGTTAATCAAACTGCTGCAAGGCAAGTTCCAATTACCGGAGCGTGACCAAATGCTCGAAGAAATCGAAGCGATCAAACACTGGAAACGCAGTTTCATGCCCGCTATTTCAAGCCGCGCAACGGTCATCAAACTGCACATGTGGCATTATCATGATGAATTATTGCAGGACGCCGGCATTAATCCTTTCCGCAAAAAAAATCGATTTTTGGAATGGTTCAGTCACTACAGGCCAGCTGATTACCGCGACGTTTTAGCTGATATTAATGAGGCTTGAGCTATAGCGTTATAGCTAAATCACATTCTACCCGCAGGAAAGCGGGTATCCCCAAGCCAGGGACGGCAAGCTCAAATCACCTCTAAAACCGGCGCCGCTATTTCCGCATCGGTCAAATAACAGCCCGGATCTTCAGCCCAAAAGTTTTTGGTCGTTTGTTCCGCCCTGACGCGGGTGTTGCCGTTACAAATCGATTGATAATGACAGGTCGCACAGCGTCCTTCCAGCGGCCTCGGGTTTTGCTTGAGGCCCGCCATCAACGGGTCGGAAACATCCATCCATATTTCTGAAAAAGGCCGTTCCCTGACATTGCCCAGGTTGTAATGCCACCAGAAGGTATCTGGATGGACATTGCCGAGATTATCGATATTGGCGACATTAACCCCCGAGGCATTGCCGCCCCATTGTTCCAGCTTGGCCTTGATGTGATCGGCTTGATCCGGGAAGTTTTTAGTGACCCAATGCAGGAAATAAACCGCATCGGCGTCATTATTGCCGGTGACGAATTCCCGTTCCTTGCCCGCTTTCAGCCATTCGTAGCAAGAGTCGAACATTAAGTCCATCGCCTGCCGGGTCAGTTGAAAATGCGCGTCATCCTTGCGGTTTTTATTGCCGCGCCCGCCATAGTTCAAATGCGACAAGTAAAATTTGTCGATGTCGTTATCATCCATTAACTGTAAAAGCGCCGGGAAGTCGTGGGCGTTATCCTGCGTCAAGGTAAAACGGATGCCGACTTTAATGCCTTTATCCAAACACAAATGTACACCGCGCAAAGCCTCGTCAAATGAGCCTTTGACGCGCCGGAACTGATCATGGGTATCTTTGATGCCGTCCAGGCTGACACCGATATATTGGTAATCGATAGCGGCAATCTCATCGATATTATCAGCCGAAATTTTAGTGCCGTTGCTCGATAGTGCGACATAAAAACCCATGTCCTTGGCGCGGCGGCTTATGTTGAAAATATCGGGATGCAATAAGGGCTCACCGCCGGACAAAATCAGCACCGGCACCTTGAAGGCCTTTAAGTCGTCCATGACCGTATAGATTTCCAGCGTGCTCAATTCACCGGGAAAATCAATATCGGCAGACGTGGTATAACAATGCTTGCAGGTAAGATTGCAGCGGCGAATCAAATTCCAGATCACCACCGGGGCCGCCGGTTTACGAGCAGGTTTTAAAGGCGTCGGGTCTATTAATTCCCGCATGTATTGACTTAATCGAAACATAGTAATGTTGCCGTGTAATTAGCGTGTGTGATTGTCATTGTAACTTATCGCAAAATATTCATTAAATCGCTACGTTTTTTACTTGAAAGGTTATTGAAAGGTTTGTATTCTACAATTGTTTCGAGTCGAAACTATAGTACACGAAACCGCAAATACTTTCACTGGTAAAGGTAGGCATTATGAAATCGTTTGAAAAATTATTGCTGGAAAACAAAGCGTGGTCAGCTGAAAAAAAAGCCGTTGATCCCGAATTTTTTGAACGCCTGGCGCAAGTACAAACGCCTGAATTCCTATGGATTGGTTGTTCCGACAGCCGGGTACCTGCCGAGATCATCGTTAATGCGAAACCCGGTGAAATATTTATTCACCGCAACATCGCCAATCAAATGATTGCGACCGATTTTAATTGCCTGAGCGTTTTGCAATATGCCGTCGATGTCTTGCAAATCAAACACATCATTGTCTGCGGACACTATAACTGCGGCGGCGTCAAGGCGGCGTTATCGATGCAAAGTCCTGATTTAATGCTGACAAACAAATGGTTAATGCACGTTAAACAAACCTACCGCTTTCATAAAGATGAAATCGATGCGCTACCCAGTGAAAATTTGCGCGTCAATCGACTGGTCGAATTGAATGTCATAGAACAAGTACAAATCCTCGCTCATACCTCGATTATCCAACGCGCCTGGAATAAACACCAACGCCCGGTATTGCATGGCTGGGTTTATAGCTTGTCCGATGGCTTGCTCAACTCGCTGATCACGCTTTATTCCGATACCGATCTCGATCCGGTTTTCAAATATAACTTTCAAAATGACTTGGTTCAATAAAAAGACCAGCACTATAGATAACGTGGGTTTGATGGAGAAAGAAAATGATCTATAAACATCTCAATTTTTATATTCAACATTTAAAAAACGACATATCCGCCGGTGTTGTTGTTTTTTTGGTCGCTTTACCCCTGTGTCTGGGCGTTGCCCTGGCTTCGGGTGCGCCGTTATTTTCAGGATTGATTGCCGGCATGGTGGGTGGGCTTATTGTTTCCTGGGCGAGCGGTTCTCAACTCAGTGTTTCAGGCCCTGCCGCCGGCTTAACGGTCATCGTATTCAACGCCATCGATACCTTGGGCAGCTTCAATGGTTTCTTGATGGCGCTTGTGCTTGCCGGCTTTCTTCAACTGTTATTCGGCTTTTTGAAGGCCGGTGTGGTCAGCGCCTATTTTCCAACGTCTGTTATTCGAGGCATGTTGGCGGCAATCGGTTTAATCCTGATCATGAAGCAAATTCCCCATGCACTGGGCTACGATGCCAGTTTTGAAGGCGATGAAAGCTATATGCAGGAGACGGTTCAATCGACTCTTGAAGAATTATTCGGGATTCTATCGTTTATTTCACCGGGCGCAACCGCGGTCAGCAGCGTATCTTTGTTGATATTGATACTTTGGGAAAGCGCTTTTGTTAAACAGTTTGCTTTCCTTAAGGTTATTCCCGGCGCCTTGATAGCCGTGGTGTGGGGCGTTTCATACAATGCCTTGGCCCTGCAATTTGCGCCTGAATGGGCGGTATTGGAAAAACATCTGGTGTCGTTGCCGGTAGCAAAAGACACCTCAGATTTCATTCAGTTATTTTCCTTTCCCGACTTCAGTTTTTTATTGAATCCAGAGACGTATACGATAGCGGCCACCTTAGCCATCATTGCCAGCCTGGAAACCTTATTGAGCCTCGAAGCTGTCGATAAACTGGATCCTTTAAAACGGGTAGCGCCGACCAATCGGGAATTGAAAGCCCAGGGTATCGGCAATATCGTCAGTGGAATGATTGGAGGCTTGCCGATTACCGCTGTCATTGTCAGAAGCGCCGCCAATGTCAATGCCGGGGGCAGAAGCAAGGTTTCGTCTTTTGTTCACGGATGTTTTTTGCTGGTCAGCATCATGTTTTTTGCCCGCTGTCTGAATCAAATTCCGTTGGCTTGCCTCGCCGCAATCTTGCTGCAAACCGGCTACAAACTGGCAAAACCTACGCTGTTTATCGAGTTTTTCCGAAAAGGCGAAATTCAGCTGATCCCCTTTGTCACCACTATTGCCGCGATTCTACTGACCGATTTGTTAAAGGGCATCATGATCGGGCTGTTGATCGGCTTGTATTATGTCATTCGGGCCAATCACCACGCCGCCATTTCTCTCACGCAATCAGGCAATCATTACTTGTTGCGCTTAAACAAGGATGTGTCTTTCCTGAACCGGGCCTTGTTAAGAAAGTTTCTGGATCAAATTGATGAAAACAGCTTTGTTGTCATTGACGGGTCAAAAACCCAGTTCATCGACCACGACATACTGGAAACCATAGAAGATTTCCTGCAAGGCTCAGCCGATGCCAATATCACAGTGGAAACCATCGACTTAAAGGGCAAAGGGAAAATCCCGTTTGTTAAAAATAAAAACGCCTATTTCAGGAAGGAACACTACAGCAAAGCCAATGCCGGTCATGGATTGGTGAGATAGCCGTAAATCTTCGCGATTGAAACAAGAACCACCATTGAGTTAAGTGTTGCAGGACCGGGCCATGCCCGCCTGCACACACCGTCGCTATTCAAATATCCAGGGCGCAGCCCGCTCCTATACGGCTTTTGTGTTTAACGGCAGTTTATAAAACAGCAGGAGAATTATTATGGGATTACCCGCTACTTCCATCGGCAATAAAACAATCATCCCGTTCGTACTGATTTTTGTCGTATTGACTTTATACGATGTTTTATGGGATTTATTACTAACGCTGCTTCATTCCATGCTGGTGTTGTTACACATTATCTTCGAGTTCTGCGAACATGCGTTGGACCTGTTGATCGAACATCTATTCCACACTGATCCGCATACTACTGAAATTATTGTCTTTTATATCCTGGCCGGCATCATCGGCTGCATTACTTTTAAATTAATAATGGCTTTGCGAACCTGGTATTGCCGCTTTTGCAAGCAACTGACCGGTTATTACCATCAGGAAAAAACCAGGACGATAAGCAAATTGCGTAATCAGCCTTTAATTGAAAAAATCAAATGGGGATTGTTTGTTACCACAAGCTCCGTTGTTATCGTTGTTTTAGCGTTCAGTTAAAAATTATCGGTCAACGTGCCATTTTCGTTTTGTTGCGGAAACTTACCTTGTCCAAAAAAAAACATCATTTTCGGATACTCGGTACCGTTATGAGAGGGATAAATACAATCCATTACAACATCATGGTGCGTTTATTATCAATGCAATCGGTGGCTTTTTATTTATTCCTGATAGCCGTTTTTTCTTACTCGACGGCCTTCGCCCAACCTGACGAAGGCGCTTTTCAAGCATTATTCCGGGCAGACATCAAAGGGAATGGAAAAACAGGGAAATTAGCAGCGAAACAGACTGCCTGATCTGTTACAATTTAGGGCTGTAACCAACTCGCTAAAGTCGGTTTTTAATTGTAAAGTCTTTTTTCTATCAGGATACTTTCAATAAAAACGTAACTACCCGGCCTTCATGGCTCCCGTTCCCGAACTCCAAGCCGCAATGCCATTATTAAGTTAAGTGTTATCTATTTATCTTCAATTAAGATAGATCGCCGACTCTCAAGCTTCGCCCTGGGAAACGGCAAGAATATATGCTTTGATGAATGGCCATGTTTTTTCTTAACTTAATGGCAGTGGGCTCCAAACATCGAAACCGGCTACGGAGGCGTGGTTACTCAGGATTCATCTCGTTCCCAAGCTCCTGCTTGGGAAGTCGCGATAATAGGCAAAGCAGTAACAAACAGGTGCAACCGATGGTTTCAAATCTGAGTCCTCATGTCCCATGCTGGTTTATTATCGTTACAAGAATAAAGACAATAGATTAATCTTTACTGCTCACCAAGCAGTTACCTGGAAGACAGCCCTGTGCAAACAGGCTTGTCCAATTTTAATAATTTCCCGAACAGGGGAAGCAGACCAGCAAGGTATTTTGATGACGAGACGATCAGAAAATATATATTTAGTTGGCCTTATGGGTGCCGGAAAAACGACTATAGGACGGCAATTGGCCCGATCGCTTAAGTTGCCTTTTTATGACAGCGACAAGGCCATCGAAGAAAGAACGGGCGTTGATATTCCAACTATTTTTGAATTTGAAGGGGAAGAAGGGTTCAGGGATCGCGAACAGAAAATGATTCAGCAGTTGACGCAAATGGAAGGCATCGTTATGGCAACCGGTGGCGGCGCCATATTGCGCGAGGAAAATCGCCGCTTGTTAAAAGAAAACGGCTTTATTGTATACTTGCAGTGTTCAGTGGAACGGATACTTGAAAGAACCCGAAGAGATACCCAAAGGCCGTTGCTTAAAACCGATAATCCCCGTGAGCGCATAGAAACCTTGTTTGCACAACGTGAACCGCTGTATTTATCGTGCGCAGACTTTAAAGTGGACACCGGTATTTTGCAAAGCAAGGAAGTGGTAAATCTTATTTTGGAAGAATACAAATCAATTAATCGTTAAGCGATGAAGCCTTAATAGATAAAAGCATAGATAAAAGTTCATAGATGAAAACGTTACAGGTAGAACTAGGCGAACGTAGTTACCCGATTTATATAGGCTCCGGCTTGTTAAAGCGGTCTGAATTATTGACAAAGCATATCAAGTCCAGGCAAGTGCTGGTGGTTACCAATGAAACCATTGCGCCGTTGTACCTGGAAACGATTTTGCAGCATTTACCGGAATATATCGTCGAAACGGTGATATTACCCGACGGCGAGCAATACAAGACCCTGGATAAGGTCAGCCGGATTTTTGATAAATTGCTGGCCGGCAAGTTTAGCCGCAATGCCACGCTGATTGCTTTAGGCGGTGGTGTAATCGGCGACATGGGCGGTTTTGCCGCGGCTTGCTATCAACGCGGCATTGCCTTCCTGCAAATTCCGACCACCTTGCTGGCGCAAGTTGATTCTTCGGTGGGAGGGAAAACCGGCGTTAATCATCCGCTGGGTAAAAACATGATCGGTGCTTTTTACCAGCCGCAATGCGTGATTGCCGATGCCGATGTCCTGGATACGCTCGATGACAGGCAGTTATCCGCCGGTTTGGCCGAAGTCATCAAGTACGGTTTGATCCGGGATGCCGAATTTTTTGAGTGGCTGGAAAACAATATCGGCGCATTATTGGCCAGGGATAAAAATGCCTTGGCAACGGCCATTGAACGATCCTGTCTCAATAAAGCGGAGATTGTCGCTGCCGATGAAACGGAAACCGGTGTCAGGGCCACATTAAATCTGGGCCATACTTTCGGTCATGCGATTGAAACCGGCGTCGGTTATGGCGAATATCTGCACGGCGAGGCCGTCGCCATCGGCACCTGTCAGGCAGCGGACCTGTCCAGGCGGCTGGGCTGGTTAACCGACGCCGATGTGGAAAGAATTATCACGCTGTTTAAAAACACCAAGCTACCCGTTAATCCACCCGAGCAGCTTGGGTCAGAACGATTCCTGGACTTAATGGCGGTAGACAAGAAAAATGTGGACGGTCAAATCCGGCTGATTCTGTTGAAGCAAATAGGTCTGGCTACCTTACCTACAGACGTTAACTCTGAACTCTTAGCGCTGACGCTGAATACCTATGGTAGAAAATGATCAACACTACCATGTAAAAAAATCGCAGGATGATCAGGTAAATGTCGTTGATCACCCTGTCGTTGATTATTCTTTGATAACCCGAGAAAGAACCCAAAAGCTTGAATTGTTGATTCACCTGATTGCCAATTCATCGAAAAGCCTGGTTGTCTATGGTCCTGTCGGCATCGGTAAAACGACTTTACTGAAAGCATTGCAGGAGCATAAAAACGAATCCTGGTTGTATTGCCCTGTTCAGGCTAATGTTGAATTGAGTTTCGAAAAAATCCAGGAGACTATTGATCAATCCTTGAAGCAGGATAAGCCCGATAAGCAGGGCGCTTCGTTAACAAAAACCTGGGGACTGCGTAGCACTCTGCCCAGGAACATAGTGTTAATGATCGATGACGCCGGATTGCTGGCACCCGGTCTGATAAGCAAACTTCTGCACTATGCGCTAACCCATCCTGCTGTAAGGCTCATCCTCGTGTTAACGAATGATGACTTATATATCAAAAACCGGACAGATGCCGACATTGAAGACTGTCACTTTATCGACATCCCTCCCCTGTCGGAAAAGCAATGCGGTGATTTTTTACAGCATTTATCAACAAAACACAGGGCTGTCTCGCTGAATTCAATCAACGAAAACAGGATAGAGACTCTCTATCGTGAAACGCATGGTATTCCGGGTAAGATTATCGCTGAAATGCCGAGCCTCGGCAGTTTTAGAAAAACTGAAAACTCACTGGCGATTCTGATTATCGCGGTTGCCGGATTGGTCGCTGTAGCGCTGGGACTTCAGTGGTTTAGCGCCTCAGACATCAACCTTAAAAAAGCGTTGATGCCTGCTGTTGAAGATCAAAAAACCGTGACGGCAGTTGCCGTATCACCGTTGCCGGAAATCAAACAAAATGTCCCCCCTGCCCCCGTGCAAGAAACGGCGCCCGCTCCAGAACAACCGGTAGCAGACAATACGATAAAGTATCCTGAGCAAGCAGAAACGGTGATACCTTTTAAAAATGAACCGGTCACAGTCCCTCCGCCGATGCCCGCTAACGAACCGGCCCTTGACAATCCGCTGGACAAAGCGATGGTAGCGCAACCGGATAGCGCCAATACGACCCCTGTTGTACCAAATCATCAGGAAGTGATAGAACCGGAGCAAAAACCGGCAGAGGTCGCACCCGTACCGGAAGAGCAGGCAACAGACGCGACTGATGCCAAAAGCTTCGATGAAGTATGGTTTACAACCCAGCCGGCGGATAATTACACGCTACAGATCATGGCTTTGTCCAAAGAACAGTCAATAATCAATGTGCTGAATAAATACCCGTCGCTAAGCCGGGATCTGAAATATCTCAAATCGGTATCGCATGGCAAGGAACGATTTATCTTGTATTATGGGTCGTTCAAAAACGCCGACTTGGCCAGGAAGACGATGCAAACCTTGCCGCCTGAGTTCAGCCATGCACTGGTAAAAAAAATAAGCGCCGTCAAGAAATAAACAAAGCATTGTATAGACCCTGTTTGCCGGTTCAAGGATGAAAATTCCGGACCGGCATAAGCGTTTTAAACCGACAACCTCTCAAACCTGAATAATCAAACACATGACGTCATTAAAAAACGACACCTTTATCAGAGCACTCTTAAAACAACCGGTTGATCGTACGCCCGTGTGGATGATGCGGCAGGCGGGACGCTACTTGCCCGAATACCGACAAATCAGGGAGCAGGCCGGGAGTTTTTTAAATCTATGCACCAATCCTGAATTGGCCTGTGAAGTCACGCTGCAACCCTTGCGGCGCTTCGATTTTGATGCGGCTATTTTGTTCTCGGATATATTGACGGTTCCCGACGCGATGGGTTTGGGGCTGTATTTTACCGAAGGCGAAGGGCCCAAATTCAGTAATCCGGTACGAACCGCCGCCGATGTTAACAAACTACCGATTCCCGACCCGGAAACGGAGTTGCGCTATGTCGTTGACGCGGTACGACTGATCAGGAAAAACCTTGAGGGTAGCGTGCCGTTGATCGGCTTTTCCGGCAGTCCCTGGACATTGGCGACTTATATGGTTGAAGGCGGCAGCAGCAAGAGCTTTCAAAAAGTCAAAGGCCTGATGTATGAACAGCCCAAGTTAATGCACCAGATGCTGGACAAACTCGCGCAATCGGTCGCGTCTTATTTGAATGCACAGATTGCAGCCGGAGCGCAGGCCGTCATGTTATTCGATACTTGGGGCGGAATGTTGACGTCAGAAGATTATGTCGAATTTTCGTTATATTACGCCAAACAAGTCAGGGCCTTGCTTAAAACGGAACGCGACGGACAGCAAGTTCCGACCATTTTATTCACCAAAGGCGGCGGGTTGTGGCTGGAAGCCATGATCGATGCCGGATATGACGCGCTGGGCCTGGACTGGCAAACCGATATTCAACTGGCGCGCGCCAGAGTCGGCGACCGGGTTGCCTTGCAGGGCAATATGGACCCTGTCGCCCTTTATGCACAACCGGACATCATCACGGAAAAAGTAAAAACCATCCTGCATAAATACGGCTCCGGCTCCGGGCATGTATTTAATCTGGGCCACGGTATTTTGCCCGACATTAACCCCGAGCATGTTAAAGCCATGGTGGATGCCGTTCACCACTACAGTCCCGCTTATCATCAGTAATCACCGAAGAGGATACAACAATGAATCTATTGAAAGGTTTTCTGGCCGCCGCATTGCTGGCGGTCCTATCAAGCGTCAACGCTGAAAGCGCTAAAACCGAAGCGCCTGTTGAGATTGTTGTTTATAGAAGCCCAACCTGCGGCTGTTGTGAAAAATGGCTGGCGCACTTAAAACAAAACAACTTTGTTATCAAGGATATTGTCACCGACGATGTCCAGGCCATAAAAGACAAGTACGGTGTCAGCCCGGAAATGGCCTCGTGCCATACCGCCATCGTCAACGGCTATGTCGTTGAAGGCCATGTACCGGCTAGTGACATCAAAAACCTGTTAAAAACCAAACCGGCTATTGTCGGCATCGCTGTGCCGGGCATGACGGTCGGCACGCCCGGCATGGAAATGGGCGATAAAAAAGAACCCTATAATGTCATGAGTTTTGACAGTCAAAATCACACTGCGGTATTTAACAGCTACAAATAAATAACGCTTAACTTGACGCCAGTGACGTTGCAGCGTTACTGGCGACATCTGTTAATTTCATGATCCATCATTACCTCATCCCACCCTAAAATCCCGGCAGCAATGCCGGCAATATCCCGTAACTCGGCAGCCGTCATTTTCCATAGTATCAACAAAGGCAAGCGGCGGCGCAGCAAGTCATCCAGATGAACGACCATTTCCTGTCGGGCACAAAAATACAGATCGGCAACAATAAACGGCAGCGCCGGCGTTATCCGTTTCGCCAAAGCGACATCCAGCTCACATAAGCGGAAAATATCCGATACCCGATGCCCGTGACGACGCAACAACCAGTGCGCGCTTTCGCTATCTATCCCCAGCGCTATTGCCTTGTTTAACGCAGCCTCCGTCCATTGCCGATAATCAATGTCGGGTAGCCACGGTAACGGTTTACCGAAGGTGGTGCAGGCAACATGAACACCCAAGTCAAGGCACAGTTTATCGACAATAACGGCGGCATCTTCCCGCGCCGAAGTGAATTTCCCGCCGATTGAAGACAGCAAGCCGTTTGTTGAAAGGATTAATTGCCAATCACGACTAACACCCGACGGCGATGCCGCGTTACTTGGCTTTAATACCCGCAAACCCGCATAACTCCCGATAATATCCCGTTCCGTCCAGTTAACCGCTTTCAATACGCGATTGGCTTCATCCAACAGGTATTGGACTTCTTCCGCATCAACCGTCACGCGATCGATATCGCCGCTGTAATTGCTGTCGGTCGTGCCTATCAAGGTCCGTCCGTACCAGGGAATAATAAAAAACACACGCCCGTCCGTTTTCGCAGTCAACAGCAAGGCTTCCGTTTTAACGGTGCCCGGCATAATCAAATGAATGCCTTTTGACAGCCTGCCCCTGTGACTGTCGTTTTGTAGACTCGTAGCCCATCGGCCCGTGGTATTGACAATTCGTTCGGCATAAACAGTCGTTGTTGCACCGCTCACTTGATCCTGTATCACGGCGCCATAAAGTTGTCCGTTGCGCTCTAAAATCGCCGTGACTTGACAATAATTAACGCAAACCGCGCCGAGTGTCAGCGCGCCGTCAATCAATTCAAGAACAAATCGGGCATCGTCGGTCTGCGCGTCGAGATAACTGAAGCCTTCGATTAAGCCGTCACAATCAAGACAAGGAAAATGCTCTGCAAAATCACTCCGGGCATAACGCCGATAGCGTTGTTCACCGCGCAGATTGCCGGCCAGCAAATCATAGAGCATTAAGCCGATTTTCAGCCGGAAAGAACCGATACGGCTGTTTTTATAAACCGGCACCCCGAAACGCAAGGGCCAGACCCGATGCGGCGCCGCTTTAAGCAGCATCTGGCGCTCGGCCAGGGTTTTTCGAACCAGTTTGAAATCCAGAGACTCCAGATAACGCAAGCCGCCGTGAATCAGCTTGCTGGACGCAGACGAGGTCCCGCAAGCCCAGTCACCCTGATCGACAATAGCGACTTTCAAACCGCGTAAAACCGCATCATAGGCCGTCCATGCGCCATAAATCCCGCCGCCGCAAATCAGCACATCAAAATGCTGCTCCTTGAGTTGTGAAAAATTCCGCTGCATCAAGCCTCCAATATTTGTGTTGTAGTGCAGGATTCGCACTATAAGTGGGAAGCCGATTCATGTAGTGTAAAATAACTAAAAGCATCTTTAGAAAGCTAATCTGATGAATTAATACCGGGCTCCCGGAAATAATCGGATACACTGACTATGTATTTGCAATAGTTTATATCCCAATGACCGACATCGAATCAAATCCTGATTTACTACCTGCACTGGATGTCATTAAACAAGACGACGGACGGTCTTGCGTAAAATTATCCGGCAACTGGAATCTCCGCAATCTGTCGTTAGCGCCTTACTTGCAAAAATTACTGCGACTTCATGGCGCCAATAAAGCCCTGTGCTGGGATATACGCGCTATTGATATGCTGGATAACGGGACCGCCTTGATGCTGTGGCAGGCCTGGGGCGAACAACAACCCGGCGACTTGCAGCTGAAACCGGAACATCAGCATTTGTTCGAGCGCTGGCAGGCGCAACAATTACCGGATGAGGAACCCGGACAGTCCCGTTCAAGTCTCATCGCCAACACCTTGTACCAGCTGATTTTTGGCTTCTGGATACAGTTGTTAAGTATTGTCACGCTGCTGGGACAATTAATTCTGGATGTGGTCTATCTGCTAAGATCGCCGGGCGAAATTCCCTGGAGCGAGATTTCCATCAGCATTTATGATGCCGGAGTTCGCGCCCTGGGTATTACGGCGCTGGTGGGTTTCTTGATCGGCGTCGTGTTGAGTTATTTGTCGGCATTGCAATTAAAAATGTTCGGAGCGGAAATTTATATTATCGATATTCTGGGCTTGAGTATTATCCGTGAATTGGGGCCTTTATTAGCCGCTATCCTGGTAGCGGGTCGTTCCGGTTCGGCGATGACTGCGCAAATCGGCATCATGCGCGTCACCGAGGAACTTGATGCGCTCTCTGCAATGGGGATTTCCCATTCCGTGCGCCTGATTTTGCCCAGGGTTGCAGGTTTGACTATTGTCATGCCGCTGTTAAGTTTATGGACTAATGCCGCGGCGCTGTTGGGCGGCATGTATTCGGCGCAAAACACTCTGGATATAGGCTATCGGCAGTTTTTCTTTAAATTGCCTGATGTCGTACCGTTGGCTAATGTTTTTATTGGCCTAGGCAAGAGCGCTGTTTTTGGTTTGATGATTGCATTGATTGCCTGCCATTTCGGCTTTCGCATTTTGCCTAATACGGAAAGCTTGGGTAATGAAACGACTAATTCTGTGGTGACGGCGATTACCGTGGTGATCATGATCGATGCGGCATTCGCCATTTTGTTTATGGGCGTAGGAATGCCATGACAGAAAGTGCTGCAAATGCTCCAGGCATTGTCTCATCTGCTGAACCCACGGAATCCCCGGCAACTGCTCCCGGCGTTGCCCCTTGTGCCCCAGAGGGTATACCTCCTGCATCCTTGCAGTCGTCGGCAACTGCTCCCGGCGTTGCTCTACCTCCTGCATCCTTGCAGTCGTACGCTATACGTATCGAGCATGTATGGACGAGTTTCGATGACCCTCTGTTGGGCACCAGTAAGGTGGTCCATAAGGATATTAATCTAAGCTTGAAACATGGCGAGATATTAGGTTTGGTCGGCGCATCGGGTTGCGGCAAAACCACCTTGTTGCGCGAGATCATCGGCCTGCAAACACCCAATCAAGGTGAAATTTTTGTGATGGGCCGATCGTTGAAAAATGTTCCCGCCAATCACGGGCAACAACTGCGTAATAATTATGGTGTGCTGTTTCAGAAAGGCGCATTATTCAGTGTGTTGGATGTTTTTGATAATATCGCTTTTCCACTCAGGGAATTGGGTTTTCGTGATGATAAATGGATTAAACGGATCGTATTTATGATGCTGGACATGGTGGGGTTGTCTGCCCGGGATGCCTGGTTAAAACCGGCGGATCTGTCAGGCGGCATGGTCAAACGGGTCGCTCTCGCACGCACACTGGTTCTGGAACCCGGTCTTTTGTTACTCGATGAGCCCACATCCGGCCTGGACCCTATTGCCAGTGAGGATTTTGTCAGCCTGTTATCGGATTTACATAAGAATCTGAAGTTTACTGTGGTCATGGTAACCCATGATCTGGATGTTCTCAGGGATTTATGCAGTCAGGTTGCTGTGCTGGCGGATAATCAATTAGTGGCTTTTGGTCCGCTGGCTTCGGTTTTAAGCTGCAAGCACCCGTTTATTGAGAAGTTTTTTCACAACCGACGCGCCAAGCGAGTATTTCAATATCAAGAGGTAAGGCATGGGTAGAAATAATCACGCACTGGTCACGGGACTGTTTTTGATTGTTTTAGTGACCTCAGCAACCGCATTCATTTACTGGATAGGCACGATGAACAAGGAACGTAATCTCTATGTCATTTCAACTCAGGAATCGGTATCCGGGCTTAATCCCGAATCGACTGTATTTTTCAGGGGCATTGCGGTAGGAAAAGTGATCAGTGTCAAGTTTGACCCACTGAACTCAGGCATTATCCTGGTTCCGATTGAAGTGGATAAAGACATCCTGCTGACCAAAGGCGTTTATGCAACCTTGCAATTAAAGGGCGTAACCGGCTTAACGCAGATTCAATTACAAGATACCGGAAAGATTACCGAAAAGTTACCGCCGGGGGACAGACCCTTGTTTCGTATTCCTCTGGTGCCTTCGTTGACTGACAAGCTGTTGAATTCAGGTGAAGAAATTTTGCAAAAAGCCGATCATTTAATGATACGGGTCGGCGCGTTATTAAATGATGAAAATGAAAAAAACATTGGCGGCATTCTGGTCAATCTGAAAACATTGACCGACAAATTGTCCGATCTGCAACTTAAAGTCGATATTGCGCTCGCCGGCGTACCTGATTTGACCGTCAATGCACAAAAATCGCTAGCCCATTTCAACGCATTGAGTACCGATGCACAACAGACCCTGAAACATATCGATTCATTGACCGGCGACCTGAGAGCACTCACTAAAGAAGTCAAAACGTTGAGCGTCAAAGCCGCCGGTTTTGCCGATACTGGCAAGACGGCAGGAGATATGGCCATGCAAACCACATTGCCGAAAATCAATCAGATGCTGACCGAATTGCAATCGACAACAAGCCAGGTTAAACGCGTCGCATCAATGCTGGAAAATAATCCGCAATCCTTGTTGCTGGGCCCTGACCCGAAGGATGCCGGACCAGGCGAACCCGGCTTTGAGGAATTGCAATGAAATTATTAACCGGTATATTAATGATCCTGTTTTTGAGTGCAGGTTGCAGCATGACGCCCAAACAACCCGCCCTGCATGATTTTGGCCTGACGACTTCCTCGCCGCTTGATAACGGCAAACCCGAAGCGGAATCAACGATCACCGTAGATGCTCCGTCATGGCTTTGGGATACCCGCATCCGTTATCGACTGCTTTACAAATCATTAACCCATATCGGCTTTTATGCACTGGACCTGTGGATTGCCCCGCCACCCGAATTATTTCGGCAACAATTGCTTGCAGGCGGTAAGTTGTCGAATTATCGGCTGGTTATCCGGCTTCTGGAATTTGAACAGCAATTTGACGCGCTTGATAAGGCGCGCGTGGTGCTGCGTTTTTCAGCAGAGGCACGATCCCCGGATAATCAACGTACTGTCGGCATCCAAACCTTTCGCCTCGAACAAGCAACGGCAAGCGCTAATGCCGCCGGTGCTGTCGCCGGCTTTGCCGGCTTAACCCGACAGGCGACTGACAGAATACATGGCTGGCTCTCAGGATTAGCCGGTAAATGATGGTTGTCCACGAAAATCACAAAAAAACTAGATAAATTTTCGTTTTTTTCGTGTCTTTCGTGGAAAGATTCCTTAGCTTGATACGTATGGGCTATAGCCATCTACACTAGTGTACAATGGGGCTTTTTAACTTATATGGAATCAGCAATGGAAAACCAGCCCCAAAAAACCTGTTCGATAGATCGTCTGGTCACCCACCCGAAACTGGTTGCGGCCACCTTAGCGGGAAGCAAAACCCAGCAGCGCCGAGACGGCGTCTATGCCTGGCCCGGAGAAACATTTGAACTGGAAGGGATAACTTTTGTTGTAACCGACCTGAGCAGGCAACGCCTGGGCGATATGACGGATGAGCATGCCAGAGCGGAAGGCTATCCGAATCTTGAAATATATAAAGATATTATTCTAAAAATGCACGCCGGAATGACCTGGAATCCCGACAGCTTGGTCTGGGTGCATACCTTTACCGCTAAAACCGACAGCTAAATTGCTTGCGCCTGTATTGCCGTCCATGGCAAATAAACTCCGGCCGGTTTAAGACCGGAATATCGTGTCGACGTCTTTACTGCATGACAAATTTCAGACCGATTAACATCAGGATGGAAGCCAATACCGGGCGCAAAAACCGTTCAGGAATTTTTGCGCTCAGGTGACTGCCTATCCAGATGCCGGGCAAAGAACCGACCAGCAAGCTGCCCAACAACACCAGATCCACGTTACCCAGGCTAAGATGACCGATCCCGGCAACAGCCGTTAGCGGAATGGCGTGGGCCAAATCAGTACCGACAATTTTCAGCGTGGTCATTTTCGGGTAGAGAAACAATAAAGCAACGGTACCCAACGCTCCCGCTCCCACAGACGAAAGCGTCACTAAAATACCCAGCACGGCACCGATCAATACCGTCGCGGGTATTTGCAAATGCTTGAAACGACCCGTGTTTGTGGGCGTACTGTGATCGTCATCAATATGTTCAATTTTTGCCGCTTTACGCAGTAACACGCTACGCACCAACAACGAAAATGCCGTTAACAGCAAGGCGACACCCAATGTAAAGGTAATCGCTCCGGTCGTTTCTTTGCCGACCGACATTAAGTACTTGAGCACATACAGCGTAATCAACGCAAAAGGTATGCTACCCAAAGCCAGCCAGCCAACGATTTTCCAATCAACCGAGCCATGCTTGCCGTGATGTACCCAAACGCCGCCGGTTTTGGTAATGGCGGCAAACAGCAAGTCTGTACCCACCGCAACGGCCGGTTTGAAGCCAAACAGAAAAACCAGCAAAGGCGTCATCAGTGAACCGCCGCCCACACCGGTAAGGCCGACTAATAACCCTACGGCAAAGCCGGAAAAAGTATATGCACCATTCATATATAAGATAAACCCTTTGTTTAATGTGTTTAATCAGTCTAACACTATAACAGCGAAGTAACATCTGATTAAATTATATATTGTGCTATGTTTATTCCATTTAGTTATAAAGAAGTATGCTAACGTCAATGTGGCTCTATTTATCTGTTAGCGAGATATTAAAATCTAATCATATCGTTTTATTTAAAATAAAAGCCCGATTATGATTTATTCCAACCGTCAGGTAATTGTTTAAGTTTGCTCACCTCCCCCATGGTGTTTTTAAGGCGGGGTTCAACCCGCCTTTTTTTCTCTTAACGGTTTACCACTCAATAACCCGAACAAACGCTGAGCAACATTGTAAACGGGAATTAACAATAAATAGTAGCTTGCAGGAAAGTTTATGCCTTTAGAAGATTTAGTCGAATATTTTAATGACCGGTTCGGACAGGAGCATCGGTGCAGTTTTAGCCCTTTTATTATGGAAGCGGGAAAAGTCAGCGGCCTTTTCGGACAGATTCGCATCAGCAGCGATTTGGTACCGTTAAGGCAGGCGTTAAAACCTACCGTAGTTATCGGTTATGGCGCCCAAATCAGGGTCGATACCTATAAAAACCAGCACCTGTATTCAAACGTCGTTAACAATCTGTTGACTGACAACCTATTGACTGACAACCGGTCACAGCCGACTGACTTTGAATCCATTATCAATTTCGACCGCTTGTGCCGGACCGTACACATGCTGAATTACCTGTCGTTAACGCGTCCGCAGGGCATTCTCTTTCTGGAAGTTGATCCGCTGCATATATTGGGTATTAAACAGGATCACGGCGCCTACTTTGAAGAAGTGATTTCTCAATGCGGATTGCAAACCGGAAACATCGTCATCGTCATGACCGTAAACAATCTGTATGGACAGTATTATCAAGGCCTTGTCAGAGGCTTGGATAATTATCGCCGTCGAGGTTACCGGATCGCGCTGAAATTCGATTACTTAAATCAGGAAAGCCGCGCAGTCGATTATGTGTTAAACCTGTCCCCGGACTATATCAGCCTATCGGCGCGCAACCTGGATCAACAGTGCGATCACGCCATGTTGGCAAAATTGAAAGGATTGGTGGCTTCAAAAGGCGGACAAAGCATTTTGCAGCAAGTCGATCACAAAGAATCCGATTCACTGGCGCGCAATATCGGCTTTGATCTCGTTGAGGGCGGTTACTACAGAGCAATCGCCTTTGATTTTCTGGCAGCCGGTCATTCCTCATAGCTATTGATTTTTCAGCAAAATGCCTGTGATTCAATTGAACATTTGAATCCGACATTCTTTGCTATTACTCTTAATCGTCTTCATCCGGAATTTGCTCGCGTAATGCTTCCGATAACAGCATTTGTCCGCCTGTGGTGACGATTTGCTGACCCGGTTTGATGACGGCATCGCTGATGAAATAACCGTTAGTCGTTAGCGAGTAGTTGTTTAGGGTAACACGACTAAAGCTGTCTTCAGCGGTTTTAAGATAAACAAAAGCCTGGTCCATGTACCAGATGACAGCGGATTTCGGAATAATAACGCCTGGAACATCAGCGTTTTGCTCGGGTACCCAAGCACTGATATTCATGCCGGGCCTGATATTTTTGCTGTCGGATCGGAAGAAATAGCTTGTACCTTGCGCCGTATTATCGGTTTGCGGAGCCGTTGCAATCAGCTCGGCTTTAGTCGCTTTGCTGCGATCACCGGAAACCTCAATGAATATAACCCGGTTACCATCCACTAGCTGATGATTCGCCGGCAAGGTAATTTGTAGCAGCGTTTGCTGACCGGTTAAAAAAACATTCAACTTGTCTGGATCGGCTGAAAGAGCCCATTCAGTGAGGACATCACCCCAATTGAGCAGGGCTTCATCATTTATCGACTGATCCTGGAAATCGCTGGCATCAAGCTGGGCTTTGTCGGCTTGCCATTGCGCCTGTTGATCCTGCAAATTACGCTTAGCCGTTACACCATGTCGATATAACATTTGCAGGCGCTCGCTAGCCTGCCCTGACTGTTTAAACCTCGCTACCGCACGCTTACGCTCAGTCAATGCCAGCAAAAAACGGTTACGTAATGCCAGCAAGGGCTGAATAGTAATAGCTTTACCGTAAGCGGTGAATTCAGCACGATAAACTGCCGGCTCGAGTGTCATGGTTTTCAAGCCTGACAGCCGCTGGGCTTCAACATCCAGCGTGATGCTTAACTGATTGTTCTGGTTAGGTGATTGTTGATCTTGTTTATCATCGTCGGCAACGGCTGAGCCGGATAAAATGAAATTCAGTACGAACAGGCAGACTATTAACAGGGCTTTCATCTTGACGGAAAAAATAGGATTTTGCAGACGGATTATGGCCTTGGCAATTTCTCTATGGATAGAGAGAAGAACCCAATAAAAAAGGATACCTTTAGAAAACTCAGGCAATGACTGGCTATGAATTATAGAGATGCTTATAGAGGACGTAAGAGATAAAGGTTCAATTGTTTCCCCTCTCACCGACCCTCTCCCGAAGGGAGAGGGAGTAAAATGTCGCTTTATCAATTCGGCTACCTATATAAATCAGGGACCAAAAAAAGCCCCGGTTAATAAATCAACCGGGGCTTGGCAAATCAATCCGGAAAACCCGATCGATTAGTCTTTCAATTCATTTCCCTCACTACAGCAGTGAGATATATTGAATTTTAGTTAGGCAATGCAAATACAGTTAATGTGCCGCCCAGTTTGGTGAATGAGCTCAGGCTTCTGTAAGCACCCACAGCACCTAAACCTTCAGAGCTTGATTTATCTGTACCGTCATCAATACCGGCAGCAATACCGATACCTGCCCATCCGCCGATACCGGAAAGTACGCCAACATATTGTTTGCCGTTATATTTCCATGTATTGACGTTGCCGATAATGCCGGAAGGTGTTTTGAACTTGTACAGTTCTTTACCGGTTTTAGCATCTACCGCTTTCAGGTAGCCTTCCAGCGTACCGTAGAAAACGATGCCGCCGGCTGTTGCAACCGAACCGGACCAAACAGAGAATTGCTCTTTATTGGACCATACGATTTTACCGGTTTTAGCGTCATAGGCGGTAAATTGACCCAGGTTGTTTGTACCGTCCGGTTGACCGGTCAGAACATCCGCACCTGCCGGCATCATAGTTAAAGTAGCGCCAACGTATGGTTGACCTGCTTTGTAATCAACCGCGAACGGTTCATAGTCCATACACAGATGGTTGCCAGAGATGTAGAACAGGCCGGTTTGTGGTGAATAAGAAACCGGTTGTTGGTTTTTAGAACCTAACGCAGCAGGGCAAACGCCTTTAGTGTTAACGTCTTCACCGTTTTGTTCTGTACTGTATTTGGAAACGACTTGTGGACGACCGCTGTTCATATCAACGTGTGTTGCCCAGTTAACTGATTTGTCGAATTTTTCAGCAACCAACAGTTCGCCTGTTTCGCGGTCCAGAGTGTAACCGAAACCGTTACGGTCGAAATGCACGATAGTTTTATGCATTTTACCTTTAACTTCCTGGTCAACCAGTACCGTTTCGTTAATGCCGTCATAATCCCACTCATCGTGCGGAGTCATTTGGTATACCCATTTAACTGCGCCGGTGTCAGCATCACGTGCCCACAAGGACATAGACAATTTGTTGTCGCCTGGACGTTGTACAGGGTTCCATGTCGATGGGTTGCCTGATCCGTAGTAGATCAAGTTTAATTTAGGGTCGTAGCTGGTCCAGCCCCAGGTTGTACCGCCACCGATTTTCCATTGGTCGCCTTCCCAAGTACTCAAGCTTGAGTTTTCACCAACAGGGACAACTTTGCCGTCTTTCCAGGTAGTTGTTTTATTTGGATCTATCAGGGTGTCTTTATCCGGACCCATGCTATAGCCTTTCCAGACCAATTTGCCGGTATTGATGTCATAAGCTGCCATGAAGCCGCGAACACCAAACTCACCACCGGAAATACCGGTCAGAACGGTATCTTTAACAACTACGGGAGAAGCTGTGTTGGTCATACCCAGTTTAGGGTCACCGTTTTGTACGCTCCAGACACGTTTGCCGGTTTTAGCGTCCAAAGCAGTTAAGACTGTATCGGATTGTTGCAAGAAGATTTTGCCGTTACCGTAAGCCAAACCACGGTTAACAGTATCGCAACACATTACCGGAATAGTGACATCAGCATCTTGTGTTGGGGTAAATTCCCAGATAACCGATTGTGTTTTTTGATCGATTGCGTAAACAGTGTTAGGGAAAGGTGTATGGATGTAAAGAATATCGTCCACAACCAACGGGCCGCCTTCGTGACCACGTAAAACACCGGTAGAGAAAGACCATGCAGGTTGCAGATTTTTTACGTTGTCAGCATTGATTTCATTCAATTCGCTGTAACGGGTACCTGAATAGTTACCGCCCCAAATTGCCCAGTTAGCGGGGTTTTGAGTCAATTTTTCAACGCCGCTGTTAGCAGTTGAAATTGCTGGCACGGCTAATAAAGCAGCCACACTGGAAGCAAGCAGCCAACTTTTTAAAGGCTTCTTCATAATATATTTCTCCTGGTATTTTGTTAATTAGACAAAATACTGATTATGTTTTTTTAGACTAATATTAGTTTTTGGGTGAATGTATCGATCCCCTCGTGTACAGGAATTTTTCACGCCAAGTGCCTAGATTTAATGATTTTGCCTAAAAAGTCAAATTTTAATAGCAGCTGAACAAGGTATACCCGGTTTGAACGATGTAAATTAACAGGCGCAGGCTCGTTAAATAACTTCGATTCGATAACCCTGGTTGTTCCAGCATAACACTTCCGCGCTATCCTTACGCCAGGCCGCAAGAACTAAGCGCTGGGCGGCTTCACCATTAATTTCAAAGTTGTGAATACCGGGACGATGGGTGTGTCCATGAATCAGGCGTAAGCACTTGTATTCACGCATAACTTTAAGCACGGCATTCTGATTGACATCCATGATGTCCATTGACTTTTTACGCTTGTGAAAATAGCTGCGAATGCGATACCAGCGCGCCGCCAATAGACGTAATAACAAGGGCTTTGATAGCACCCCCTGTTTCCACTCAGGAGTGTGTGACTTGATTCGAAACGCCTGATAGGAGATGTCATCCGTACACAGTAAATCACCGTGTGTAAGCAATGTTGGAGTGCCTTGCAAATCAATAACGGCATAATCCCCCAACAATGTAACCCCGGTATCCCGGCAAAAACTTTCACCTAAAAGAAAATCGCGGTTGCCTTGCTGCAAATAAACGGCTATCCCGGAATCGGTTAGCTGTTTAAGTTTTTTGCGGATTTGATTACCGGGTGGCGTGGGATCGTCGTCACCTATCCATGCATCAAAAAGATCACCCAGTATGTACACAGCGGAAGCTTTACTCGCACGATTTTCCAAGAAGCTAAGAAATCGACGGGTAATTTCCGGCTTTTCCAATGCAATATGTAGATCGGAAATGAACAGGGTTTCTGTATTCATAACAATCGGGCGCAAGGCGATAACTGTAAATACGACACCTCAATTCAGCCTTACGCCCGCAAAATTCAGCCTTACGCCCGCAAGCATTTGCTTATTTTACAACTTCGGCTTTTTCTATAACGATGTCCGTTTTAGGTACATCCTGATGTCCGCCACGGTTACCGGTAGGCTGCTTGGCCATCGCATCGACAACATCCATGCCCTCAATTACCTCACCAAATACGGCGTATCCCCAACCGTTAGGTGTCGGACTGGTATGATTCAGAAATGTATTATCTTTGTAGTTGATGAAAAACTGTGCCGTTGCCGAATCAGGCACATTGGTACGAGCCATCGCCAAAGTACCGCGTTTATTTGATAAACCGTTATCCGCTTCGTTTTTGATAGGGGCATGAACAGCCTTTTGGTTGAAACCGGTATCAAAACCACCACCCTGTGCCATAAAATCAGGAATGACTCTGTGGAAAATAGTCCCGTTATAAAAACCCTCATTAACATAAGTTAAAAAATTGGCGGATGAGATAGGCGCTTTTTCAGGGTTCAACTGAATAATAATGTCGCCGAGTGAGGTCGTGAGTTTAACTTTTGTTGATGAAGTATCAGGCATTTTATTTTCCGTTGCAAAAGAAAGTGTTGTGGTTAAAAACAGCATCATTGAAAGAGCGAAGATGCGCATGGATTTTCCTTGTAAGAGGTGCAAATGGGCAATTCTATGTGTTTTTATCTTGAAAGTGAAGTGGCCCCTTGGTAAATTGTACAGCTTTGTTGCTGGCGGGTATCATACACCCAGTAATCTGTTTGCCATTTTTAAACACTATGTTAAAAATTTATAACACCCTGACCCGAAAAAAAGAATTGTTTCAGCCGCTGACGGAAGGCAAGGTCAGCATGTATGTCTGTGGGATGACGGTTTACGATTACTGCCATATCGGCCATGCCCGCGTCATGGTTGTGTTTGATACCGTTGCGCGATATTTTCGGCATTCCGGTTATGCGTTGACCTACGTACGCAATGTCACCGACATTGATGATAAAATCATTCAACGTGCCCATGAAAACGGCGAGACATTCAGCGAGTTGACCGAGCGTTTCATTGACGCAATGCACGAAGACGAACGCGCGCTTTCGGTGCTACCCCCCGACATTGAGCCGAGAGCCACTCAATCTATTCCAGATATCATATCGATGATAGAGGCTTTAATAACTAAAGATTTAGCCTATATCGGCAGCAATGGCGATGTGTTCTATGCAGTAACCCGATTTAATGACTACGGACGTTTATCCGGCAAAAATCTTGATGATTTACAGGCAGGCGAGCGTGTTGATGTTGACCTCGCAAAGCAAAATCCACTGGATTTCGTGCTATGGAAAATGGCCAAAAGCAATGAGCCGGCTTGGCCTTCGCCCTGGGGTTTGGGGCGTCCCGGCTGGCATATCGAATGCTCGGCAATGTCCACTTGTTGCCTGGGTAATCATTTTGATATTCATGGCGGCGGCATGGACTTGCAATTCCCGCACCACGAAAATGAAATCGCGCAATCAGAAGGCGCAACGGGAGAAAAATTTGTTAATCTGTGGATGCACAACGGTTTTGTGCGGATTAATGAAGAAAAAATGTCCAAATCATTGGGTAATTTTTTTACTGTACGTGAAGTATTGAAGCAGTACAAACCTGAGGTAATACGTTTTTTTGTTCTGTCCAGCCATTATCGCAGTCCTTTAAATTATTCAGACGAGCAATTGAATGACGCAAAAGCCGCGTTAACACGGCTATACACGGCTCTACGCGGAATAAAAACCGCAAACGACAGCGTCGACGGTGATTATAAAACTCGGTTTGAACAGGCAATGGATGACGATTTTAATACGCCTGTCGCATTGTCAGTGTTGTTTGATTTGGCTAGAGAGCTCAATAAAACCAAGGAAGCTGACCCTGAAAAAGCAGGGGTATTAACCTCTACCTTGAAATATTTAGGCGGCTTACTGGGGATTTTACAACAAGATGCCGATGATTATTTAAAAGGGAACCTCCAAGCCAACTTAGCCGCAATGGAGTCGGGAAACGATACATGTGGGGTAATCGAACAAGCATCATGGAGTCAAGGAACTGATTGGGTTGAACAACAAGTACAACTGCGTCTCGAAGCCAAAAAAGCCAAAGATTGGGCTTTAGCCGACAAAATTCGCAATGAATTAAAAGAACAAGGCATCATTCTGGAAGATGCACCCGATGGAACAACCAGCTGGCGACGCGAATAATCACCGTGGTTTTCACAATCGCATGCAGCATATACAAGCCGCGAAATTGATAAAGCGACATCTGCTCCCTCCCTATCCAGCGTACGAGGATTGTGAGGGGAAAAGAATGACGTTTTATATTCTGCCGACTCTATAAAACTAGCGTTGTTCGATTGTGCGGTATTATTCCGATACAAGCGTTATCCACCACATAATGATCAGACAAAATCAAGCACCACAATTCAATAAAAACACCTTACATCATGAGTGAAATAAAAGATCAACCCATTCAACTGTTTCTCGATGAACTAGCCAGTAAAGCCGCAACACCGGGCGGAGGAAGCGCAGCAGCGGTCATGGGCGCACAGTCTGCCGCATTGATTAGCATGGTATGCAACCTCACTATAGGCAAGCCCAAATTCGCCGAAGTTGAAGCCGACATGCAGGCTTTACTGAATAAATCGGAAGCATTGCGCGAGAAACTGACCGGCATGATTAAGGCCGATATTGATGTTTTTAACCACCTCATGGCTTGCTACGGCATGCCTAAAGAAACCGATGCAGAAAAATTTGCTCGAAGTGAGGCTATTCAGGCGATTTTAAAAGAAGCAACCGATGTACCCTTGGCGTGCGCCCGAGCATGCGCTGAAGCGATTCAATTAAGCCGCATTGCAGCCGAAAAAGGCAATCCTGCCGTTATCAGTGATGCAGGTACGGCAGTCATGGCAGGTTACGGCGCCTTAAAAAGCGCCGCATTAAATGTCTATATCAATGCAGGCAGCCTCAAGGATAGAGCCTTTGCCGAAGCAAAATTAGCTGAGCTTGAAATAATTCTGGACGGTACCGATAAACTTACAGAAGAAGTTTATCAGCTCGTTAAAGCCAAATTATGAAGTAATTTCGACCCCCTAAAACAATGAAGAAAAACCATTGCTTGACCTTATGGCAGCACATGATAAATTAAAAACTGTAATTTAATTTCTCAGCACCGGCGCTATTAAATATTAATTCCCATAAAATAACGTTTTTATGTGATTTTGCCCAAGGAATAAAGCCATGTCTCAATCACGCATCCTGTTACTGATCGTTATTATTGCATTAATCGCTGCCTTTTTTTACTTCGATATCCAGCAATTTCTGACTTTTGAATACCTGAAAGCACAACAGCAAAATATTGTTGCCTATTGCTCTAATCATCCCGTACTTGCCATTGCTCTTTATGCGTTGATTTATATCGCCGTGACAGGCTTATCGCTGCCGGGTGCAACGATATTAACACTGGCTGGAGGCGCTTTATTCGGTTTGCTATGGGGAACCCTGATCGTATCCTTTGCCTCCAGTATTGGTGCAACTCTGGCTTTTCTGGCGGCACGATTTCTATTTCGCGAAACGGTCATTGACAGGTTTGGAGATCGACTTAAAACTATCAATGCAGGCATTGCACGAGACGGCGCTTTCTATTTATTCGCGTTACGATTAGTACCTTTATTCCCATTTTTTGTTATCAACCTGGTGATGGGATTGACAACCCTGAAAACAAGAACTTTCTATTGGGTCAGTCAAGTCGGCATGTTGGCGGGAACTATGGTTTATGTAAACGCTGGAACCCAATTGGCTAAAATCGAATCCTTATCGAATATTTTGTCACCCATTCTAGTAGGTTCGTTCGCTTTATTGGGCCTATTTCCGTTCGTTACCAAAAAGTTGCTGGATGCTTATCTGTCTAATAGAAAGACTGACTTTGGCGAATAAGACACCAAAAAATAACATTGCAGAAAATTTATATTTTTTTAGGCAACAAAAAAGCCGATGCTGAAGCATCGGCTTTTTCATTATATCAACTAAGGAATGGTAGCAGTTTATAAAGAATTAACTGCGTTCAACTCCTGAAAAGCTTGCTCTAAACGGGTCACCATACCAACTTCTCCTGCGCGTTGCCAGACACGAGGATCATAGTATTTTTTATTTGGCTTATCAGCACCTTCGGGATTACCAATCTGGCCTTGTAAATAGGCTTCGTTTTTCTTGTAATATTCCATGATGCCCGCCCAAGTTGCCCATTGGGTATCCGTGTCAATGTTCATTTTGACAACACCATAACTAATGGATTCTTTAATTTCTTCAGGGCTGGAACCTGATCCACCATGGAAAACAAAATTCAGCGTATTTTCGGGAACACCGTATTTCTCAGACACGTATTTTTGTGAATTCGCCAAGATACTCGGTGTTAGCTTGACATTACCTGGTGAATACACTCCATGAACATTGCCGAAAGAAGCGGCAATAGTAAAACGAGGACTAATTTTACTTAACTCTTCATAAGCATAAGCAACGTCTTCAGGTTGAGTATACAGCAAGGAATGATCCATACCGCTGTTATCGACACCGTCTTCTTCACCACCGGTACAGCCTAATTCAATCTCCAAAGTCATACCCATTTTGGTCATACGCGTTAAGTATTGACCGCAAATCTCGATATTTTCTTTTAAGCTTTCTTCCGATAAATCCAACATATGAGAGCTGAATAAGGGTTTGCCGGTTGCTGCAAAATGTTTTTCGCCGGCATCTAACAAGCCGTCAATCCAAGGTAAAAGCTTTTTAGCCGCATGATCTGTATGCAAAATAACCGGCACACCATACGCTTCAGCCAGAGCATGTACATGTTGCGCACCTGAAATTGCACCCAGAATAGCGCATTGTTGTCCTTCCGCTTTTAAACCTTTTCCTGCTACGAAAGCAGCACCACCATTGGAAAATTGAATCACAATAGCTGATTTAACTTTTGCGGCCGCTTCTAACGCTGCATTAATCGAATCAGTGTTAATGACATTTACCGCAGGTAATGCAAAGCTGTTTTCTTTGCAAATCGCAAAGATTTTTTGTACATCATCACCCGTTACAACACCGGGTTTTATTACATCTGATATTTTTTGTGACATTAAGGTTTCCTGTTTCAATCTATTACGTTGAGGGGTAAGCCGATAGGCATTGCGATTGTGGATATGTGAAACGGCCACCGTCCAATGCAATCAGCCATATATTATAAAGTGTGTTTATGCAATAGGCTACTTGATGACGATGTTCTTGCCAACACTGATAAATTCAATTTTATTCGCGGTACGTCGATTTTGTTCCTGGTATTGGGCAGCGTTTTTTCTACCTGAAATTTAGACGAGCACCGAACTCAAGATAATGCGTTCACATGACAACGTGTTTTTAACCTTTCCAATCTTGGTTTCATTTCTTCCCT
>SXGU01535974.1_pt1 | contig 35705 bp, 21 predicted proteins | sample 3174531 | NCBI WGS metagenome assembly SXGU01 (sample SAMN11356863, study PRJNA531348) | freshwater metagenome | isolation source: freshwater sample F1-140 | place: China: Fuxian Lake, Yuxi | collected 2017-12-25 | reverse complement strand
TCTCGATGACCAACGAAGTCACGGCAACACGAAACCGCATGGCAAACTCCAAGGCGACAGCCTGGAATCGCTGCTTTGCGGAGGGCCAGCGGACGAGCAGGGTAACGCCCTTCCTGTCGAATATGCGACATGTGTCTGATGGCCGCTCGGATCTGGCACTTCGTGGACGCGAACGTTGTTTTGGCGATGAGAGCGTACGTTTCGTGAACAACGGAATCGCGCCGGAGGGACTGCGTACCCGCGCCGGCGGTGATGCGCTGCGACTTCTGATCGATTTACTCTGAACCACTCGTCGCGGGCGGAACGAACGAGCCGTCCCAGTTGGCGGGCGGGCGGCGTTTGGTCGCGTCCATCACGCGAATCAGACACTTGCCCACCGGGTCGTCGGGGAACTTGGTGGTGATTTCCTCGTAGCAGTCGTTCCACTTGCCTTGCGTGAATAAATCCACCATTGAAGCCCATTCGTCGCGAAGCCAGTCAGGGAGGATCGCGGTCGGGGCCGAATACAACTCGAACGCCCACAGCGGTTCAGGGAACCCCTTCGCGCGCACCTTGCCCAGCGGGCGTGTCAGCATCTCGCGGCCCGACGGGTCGATCTCCGCGACCTGTCGCGAAACCTCTTGCGAGACGATGATCGGCACCCCGAACGCCTTCGTCATGGCTTCCAGGCGGAACGTCAGGTTCACCACTGGGCCGTAGAGATCGACGACCGCGAGGTCGTGGGCGCCGAGGCGGCCGGCGACCGCCGTGCCGTGCGTGACCCCTACCCCACAGCGTCCGCTCCGCGTCCAGTCCCCGAGGCGCCCCGCGATTGAGATCGCGGCGCGGGCGGCCAGACCGACCTGACGCTCCTGCAGTGTGGGCCAACCCCAGAACCCGAGTACCGCATCGCCGCGGAACCCGCCCACCACGCCGTCACGGTCCGTGATCGTCGAGGCCATCGTGTTCAGCGCGTTACCGATCTCGCGCTGAGAGGCGAGCAACTCGCTCGAGTGCTGCGACGCGAACAGCGAGTAGTTCCGCAGGTCGCAGAACAGCGTCGTGATTTCCTTCTCTACTGGGACCAACATCCGTTCCAGTTCGGCCGGATTGTCGAGGTACTTCCAGAGGCTCTGGGGCCATGCCCGGCGGATCACCTTGTTCTGCTCGGTGAGGCGGCTCACTCGCAGTGTGGTCTCGATCATGCCGACGAAGAGTTCGCCGAACTTCTGGTACTGCGTGAGGTCATTGACAATCTTGTCCTGCGCGGACTTATCGAGAATGTTCCACTGGCCGTTGGTCTGCCCAGCGACGTAGAGCGCGTACTTCGAGCCGTCCTGGAACGGCGTACAGATGGCCCATGGCGTGATCCCCTGGGCGGACGCAGCAGCCATCGTGAGTTCAGCCCCGCCACCGGCCGATTCGGGCGACCAACAGTGCAGGCAACTACGCCGGCGTTCGGTGATCGCGCGGTGCGCCAATCGCTTCGACGGGTTGAAGCCGTCCGACGCGTGTGACGTTTTGGGCCGAACGTTGAACTCAAGTAAGTTGAGGCGTTTCTCGTTGGGCGGGCAATCCGGCGGGATGCGGACGATGGCGGCCGCGTCGGCCCGTGGCATCGCGTCCATGATGACGCGGAGCATCTGCCGGAACAGTGCCTGTTCGGTGGTGATCGCGCGGATCGTGTTGGGCAGGCTCTCCATCGCGCGCAGCGCCGCAGCCGGGTTCGCGAACGGAATATCTTCGAGTTGCGCCCGGGTCTTCTCCTCCCGGCGCGGCGCGATGGTCATGTCCGCCGGGCTTTCTTGCTGTACTCCCTCTTCGCTGTGCAGTGTGAACCGGGTCTGCCCGATCCAGAATGATCCGTCACGCCCGACGACGCAATTGCCCTCTGGCGACTCCACCAGTTTCTTAACTTTCTCGTCGAAGACGAGTGTCTGGTTGGCTGGCGCGTTGGGGTAGCCGGGACTGTTGGGACGCGTCTGGACGGTCAGCATCTCCTTGGCCGGTTCCCAGGTGAGAACCGCCTGGAAGCGGGAGATCTGGTCGTCTTCGGGGATGGCGATGTCCATCTTCCCCTCGTCCCGGCCGAGATTGAGCGGCCGGTTCGGGGTGAGCGGGAATCGACGCCCGTACTGACGGGCCACGACTGCCGATTTTTTCGGATCGGCCTGAATGTCAGTGATCGCTTCGAGTTCTGCCATCGTCTGCGAACTCCTCCGTGCATACCGGCGGTGCGTGCTTGTACCGGCTCGTTTTTCTTATCGTACTTGCTGGACCCGTTCGGTGAGAGATGAGTGTTCGAAGTTTTCTGGCGGTGTCATTCCCGTCCGCGCCAGAATAACCGTTTGGGCACGATCGGCAAACCGCGCACTGACCTCCCGTGCGTGTGTTTTTTTTGATTGTCTTGACACGGTCGCGTGTCGCGGTATAGCCGCCGGTTCACTGCGCGAGCCCGTGGAATATTTGGGGGGTGCCGCATGGACGCGGTTGAAACGTCGGTTCGGAGTCACAACCCAAGTGTACGCGCTCGCCGCTCAATCGCGGTTCGGGCGGCCGTACTCTTCCTACCGCTCGCGTGCGTCGTCACGCTCTGCGCGGCGGTCGCCTACGCCAAACAGCCCGCGGTGCGGGGCTTGACCAAGGCGCCCACGATCTTGCCGGCAAGCGGCGACGGCACACGCGACCCCAAGAACCCGCGGTGGTCCACGGACCCAACCGACCCGTACCCGATGCCGCCGGAGTTCGCCAACCTTGAACTGATGAAGCAGACACACGGGGAGGCTTATGCCAAGTCCGTCGGGTGCATGGGATGTCACAAGGGGGTTGGCGATCCGCACGGCAAGGACACGCTTCGCATTGGTTGCACTGACTGCCACGGCGGGAACGCGAACTCTAGCGACAAGAACAAGGCGCACGTTTTACCCAAGATGCCGCAGTTCTGGACCTCCTCGGCCAACCCGGTCCGGTCCTACACACTGCTCAACAACGAGTCGCCCGAGTTTATCAGGTTCATCAACCCCGGCGACTTCCGTATCGCGCACATCAGTTGCGGCACAAGCGGCTGTCACCCGAAGGAAGTCCAGACGAATCGCAAGCAGATCATGGCCACCGGGTGCATGTTGATCGGGGCTGCCGCGTACAACAACGGCACTCTCCCTGTGAAACACGCGATCATCGGCGAAGCTTACGGTATGGATGGGGCGCCGCTGCTGATCAAGTCGTTCCCGCCGCCCACGCCTGAGGAGCAGAAACGCGGCGTTGTCGGTCAACTCGTGCCATACCCGCGGTTCGAGATGAGCCAGCCGGGTAACGTGCTCCGCATCTTCGAGCCGGGCGGGCGATTCCTCCCGGAAATCGGTATCCCCGAGCGCCTCGAAGAACCCGGACGCCCGCGCACGCGGTTGAGCGTTCGCGGGCTGGGGACCAGTAACCGGACCGACCCGGTGCTCGTGAGCGCGAACAAGACGCGTCTCTTCGATCCGACTCTCAACTTCCTGGGCACCAACGACAACCCCGGCGACTACCGCAGTAGCGGCTGTTCGGCGTGTCACGTTGCGTACGCCAACGACCGCTCTCCGGTCCACTCCGGGCCGTTCGCCAAGTACGGCAACCGCGGGTTGAGCTTCAGCCCCGACCCGACCATTCCGAAGAACGAACCGGGGCACCCGATCGACCACAAGTTCACCAACTCGGTTCCGACCAGCCAGTGCATGGTGTGCCATATGCACCCCGGCACCACGGTCATGAACAGCTACCTGGGCTTGATGTGGTACGACGAGGAATCTGACGGCAAGCACATGTATCCCGCGAAGCAGAAGAACCCCACACACGAAGAGTTGGTCCGCTCAATGCTGCGGAACCCGAACGAGTCGGCCGCACGCGGCAACCTCGCGGACCCGGATTTCACAGCCAACCTGAGCGACCTGAACCCGAAACTGTCGAAGACCCACTTCGCGGACTTTCACGGACACGGGTGGGCGTATCGCGCGGTGTTCAAGAAGGACAAGAAGGGCAACTGGATCGATTACGCGGGTGGGTTCGTGGGGCCGCCAACTGCGGAGAAGATGGCTGCAGGCGTGGACTGGCCGAACCAGGCCCGGAAGTTCCACCAGACATCCAAGTTCCCGGACCCGAAGACCGGTTCGGCTGATGCCAAGAAGGCCGAGAAGGCTCTCAACGACTCGTGCCGCGCGGGCAAACCGGTTCACCTCATGGACATCCACCTGGAGAAGGGGATGCACTGCGTGGACTGCCACTTCACGCAGGACATGCACGGTAACAACCGGCTCCACATGGAGGTTCGCGCCGCGACCGAGATCGCGTGCATCGACTGTCACGGTACTGCGGGCCAGCACGCGACGCTGAAGACCTCCGGCCCCGCGAGCTACACATCCGCGCCCGACGGTAACGGTCGTAACCTCCTGGCCATGAAGACCCCGTTCGGCACCCCGCGGTTCGAGATCCGCGAGTCCTCGGACGGCACCAAACGCTACTTCCAGAATTCCAACGTCGAGAAGGGGCTACAGTGGGAATTGGTGCAGACTAAAGACGCGATCACGAAGGGCCACGCCCGGTACAACGAGAAGGCCGCGCTCGCCAAGACCGTGCGCGTCGAGAACGGCAAGATGGTGTGGGGGGAACTGCCCGCCGACGGGAAGTGCGCCCACACCAACGACAACATGAGTTGCATGACGTGCCACTCGGCCTGGAACCCGAGTTGCTTCGGGTGTCACTTGCCGCAGCGGGCCAACCTGAAAATGCCGGTGCTCCACGCTGACGGCGACACGCAACGCAACTACACCGCGTACAACTTCCAGACTCTGCGTGATTGCACCTACATGCTCGCCCGCGACGGCGATGCGACTGGCAACAAGATTAACCCGGCTCGCTCCAGTTGCGCGATCCACGTCGGGTCGCACAACGGGAACCGCGAGTCCATCTACGTCCAACAGCAGACCCACTCGGCCGAGGGGTACAGCGGCATCGCGTTCAGCACGAACGTACCGCACACGGTCCGCGGGAGCGGGGTCGGCGAGACTAAGCAGTGCAGCGACTGCCACCTCTCAAAGAAGAACGACAACAACGCCTGGATGGCGCAACTGCTCATGCATGGCACTGGGTTCATGAACTTCATGGGCAAGTATGCCTGGGTCGGGGCGGGCGAGGAAGGACTGTTCGCCGTCCAGGTCACCGAGGCGACCGAGCCGCAAGCGGTGTTCGGCAGCGACCTGCACTACTACGCGTACCCGGACCACTACAAGAAGCACGCGGAGAAGGGCGGGTTGCTGAAGAACGCTCACGAGCACCCCGGGCGAGACATCGCCAAGGGTATGACCCGGCCATTCAAGAAATCCGAGGTGCTGATGGTGCAGAACCGCGGGGAGTACCTCTATGCCGCGTGCGGCGAGGGCGGGGTCCGCGTGTTCGACATCGCGTTCATCGACGACAAGGCGTTCGCCGAGCGGATCACCACCGCCCCGGTTTCGCCGCTTGGTCAGAAGTTCTACCTGGACACCAAGTACGCGACTTACGTTGCGGCCCCTTCAACCGTGGCCGTGGACCCGACGCGGAAGATGAATCCCAGTAACAAGGAGCAGCCGGTTCACCCGCTGTTCGGCTACCTGTATATCTGCGACAAGTACGAGGGGTTGATCATCACCGGCGTGGGGACCCTCCTCGACGGCAACCCGGTGAACAACTTCCTCAGGAAGGACGTGTGCTTCAATCCGGACGGGCTACTGTTCGACGCGAAGCACGCTCTCGTGGTCGGTCACTACGTGTACGTGTCGTGCGCCGCGGGCCTCGTGGTCATCGACATCGACGACCCGAAGAAGCCGAAGGTGACGTCCGTGATTGGCGAGAAGTACATCAAGAATCCGCACATGGTCGCGACCCAGTTCCGCTACGCCTATGTGGCGGATGAAGAGGGCATTAAGGTTCTGGACATCACGGACCTGGCGAAGCCGGTGGTGAAGTCGCAGATCAAGCTCCCGGACACGCACAGCATCTACCTGGCTCGTACCTACGCCTACGTCGCGGCGGGCCCGCGCGGGCTTGTGATCCTCGACATCCAGAACGCCGAGGAGCCGAAGGTCGATCAGGTTTACACGGCCGGTGGGCACATCAACGACGCCCACGACGTGAAACTCGGCATCACCTACAACAGCCTGTTCGCCTACGTCGCGGACGGGAAGAACGGGCTGCGGGTAGTGCAACTGATGTCGCCCGAAACGCCCGGATACGAGGGCTTCGGCCCGAAGCCGACCCCGCGTCTGGTGGCGACATACAGGTTGCCGCACGGCGGGCATATCAAGAGCGTGGCCCGCGCGCTCGACCGCGACCGCGCGGTGGACGAGAACGGTAACCAACTCGGCGTGTTCGGCCGCGTGGGTGCCCGGCCGTTGAACGGGGCCGAGCAGCGGAAGATGTATCTGCGGGACGGGAAGCCGTGGTTCGTGAGCGACGACCCGAAGGACGCACTCTACGAAGATCGCCGCAAGAAGTAGCCTAACCCCGGCGAGCCGGGAGCGTAAGCGACCGGAGGTGACGCACACTCAGTGTGCGTCACCTCCGGTCTTTTCATTGCCCTCTCCCGCAAGGGGAGAGGGCAAGAAGACGGCCTTACTTTGGGCTAACGTCGAAGTCGATGGGCTTCATCTCTGTCGTCGGGCCGGTGATATCGACCGGGTTGCCCCCGCGGCCCTTGACGCCGCCACGGACGCCGTTCTCGTGCCAGTACACGATGCGGAACTTACCGGCCGGGGCGTTCTTGATCTCGAACTTCCCGTCCTCGTCGGTGATCGTGTAGTACGGGTGGTCGAAGATGCGCACGTAGCCGGTCATCCAGCCGTGGATCGTACACTTGTACTGGATCGGCGGGCTTTCCTTCACCAGCGCGTCTTTCATCTCCCACTTGTCCATCTTCGGCACGGTGATGTTGTGCGCACCGTTGTTGCCGCTGTCCCAGAAGAAGTTGTGCGCGACCGGAGCGGAGTTCTTCACGACGAGTTTGTCGCCCACACGCGCGACCGAGACGCGGTTAACGAACATGCAACACGGCTGGTCGATGACCACTTCGCCGGGCTTCCGCTTCGCGTCGTCCGGGTGGATCTTGTTCCTCGGGAACTCGACTTTCAGGTCATCGTCGTCGGGCCGCAGGAACACGACCACGTTCTTGATGCCCTTGTTCTTCGCGTTCACCAGAATCGACTCGTCGAGAATTTTGCCTTTGCTCTCGCAGTGCTCCTTGTCCTGCGTGACGTTGAGCGGGCCACGTTTGGGGAGTTCCTTGTCTGCCGGGAACACGACCTGGCCTTTAATCGTCGCCCACTTATCCTGGGCGGTTGCCGTGAGACCGGTACCGGCCAGCACGAGCGCGGCGAACAGTGAGGAAAACACAATACGTTGCATGAGGGGCAACTCCGGTTGTGAGAGGGTATTTGGGCGTGGTTGGCGGGCTACGACCTTCTTATTGTTCTGGCGAAGTGTCCAATCGTCCACAGTCATTGGTCGTTTCGCGTCGGACCCGAAGGGGCCGAACTCGTCTGTGTGGCGAATGCCAACGTCGCCCCTGACGAATGACCTCAGACTACTGCCGAAGGATCGCCAGCACGTCGGCGTGCAACTTGCCATTCGTTGCGAGCACGTCGGGCGTGTGAATCGTCGCCACACCGTTCCAGTCGGTGAACGTGCCGCCGGCTTCTTCGACGATGGGCTTGGTCGCGGCCACGTCCCACGGGTTCACGCCGTGCTCAATCATCACGTCCGCGGCACCCTCGGCCACCAGCACGAAGCCGTAGAAGTCGCCGTGCCCGCGCTGGCGCTTCGTCCGGCGGTAGAGGTCGTGGAACACGTTTTCGCGGCCGGCGCGCGTGAACCATCCCATGCTCGAATAGCACAGCGAGCACTCTGCGAGTGCGGTCACGTCCGAGACGCGGATGCGACGCTCGTTGTGGTAGGCACCGTCGCCACGGAGCGCGCGGTATGTCATCCCGAACACCGGGATATACGCGACTCCGCCGATCTGTTCGCCCTGATATTCCAGGCCGATGAGCGTGGCCCAGATGGGCACGTGGCGTATGAACGACTTGGTGCCGTCGATGGGGTCGATGATCCAACGGAACCCGCTCGTGCCGGGCTGGTCGCCGAACTCTTCGCCCAGGAAGCCGTCGTTCGGGAACGCGGCGGACACCGCGTCGCGGATTAACTTCTCCGCAGACTTGTCCGCTATCGTGACCGGGCTGTTATCGGCTTTGTGTTCGACCGCGAACGTGGTTTCGTAGTACGTGCGGGCGAGGTCGCCGGCCTTGTGTGCCGCGTTCACGGCCAAGTCATATCGCGTGCGCCAATCGGCATTCATGTGTGTCTTTACTCTTCGTCCTGAAACCGCTCGCGGCTTCGCGAGTGTTCGCGCACGACTGACGAAGCCGCGAGCGGCTTACGCTGTCGGCGGGTGGGCCTTCGCGTAAGCTGCGCAGCCGACGATGCCGCTATCGTCGCCGAGGGCGGCCGAGACGCACTTCACGCCAGTTGCGGCACCGGGCAGCGCGTACCGCTGGGCGATTTCCCAGATGCGCTCGATGAACGTGTCACCCAGCGCGCCGGTCACGCCGCCGCCGACCACGATCACCTCCGGGCTGATGAAGTTCACCAGTCCGCCGAGTGCCGCCCCGAGTGCGCGGGCTGCGTCATCGACGAGTTGCACCGCGACCGGGTCGTCCTTCTGGTAGTACTCCGCGAGCTGCGAGCTTCGCACACCGCCGAGGTCCACGCCCTTCCATTCCTTTCGCACGCGCTTGGGCGCGTCGTCCAGAATCTCCTTCGCGCGTTTCATCATGTACTTGCGGCCCGCGATGCCTTCGAGTTCGGTGCCCTGGCGCCAGTGAACTATGAGGTGCCCGATCTCGCCCGCGTTGCCGTTGAACCCGGTGAACAGTTCGCCGTTGAGTATCATCCCGCCGCCGACGCCGGTGCCAATGAACACGCCCAACACGTTCTTCGCGCCTTTCGCGGAGCCGTGGGCGAACTCGCCGTAGGTACCCATCCGCACGTCATTCTCGACGACGAGTGGCCAGCGCCAGGTCGCGGGCATGAGTGGCTTGAGGTCAACGTCGCGCCATTCGAGGTTCGGGGCGAACTTCACCTTCGTGGTGCCCAACTCGATTTGCCCTGGGATGCCCATCCCCATTCCGCGAATTTGGCCCGGGTCTACGTTGGCCTCGCGGACGACGGCTTCCACGCCCTCGACGATGCGAGAGAACACCCCGGCTGGTCCGCCTTCGGCTGATGTGGGTTGTTTGGAGCGCGCGAGTAGTTTGAGATTGTCGTCGAACAAGCCGGACAGGATTTTGGTCCCACCGAGATCGACGCCGAGCCAGTATCCGGTGCTCATGCCGGGCTTCCGTAGGGGGTAGGTCCGGTCGGGGGCCGTGCCGCCGTCCTGGCGCCGCTTATTGTAAGACCGCACCGCACTTACGCAACGAGAAACGGAGCACGAGTCAATCGGAAAGTGCGTTCACGCGCTTCGCACGTTCTTCACAAATCGCGTCACTTTATCGGGGTCTTTGACGCCCGGCGCGCGCTCCACACCGCTCGCTACATCGACGCCCCACGGGCGCACAATCGCGATGGCCTCCGCGACGTTCTCTGGCGTGAGTCCCCCCGCGAGTATGAGCGGCACGCCGGCATCGAAGCGTCGTAGCAACTCCCACGGGGCCGCGTGCCCAGTGCCGCCGAACTGCCCCGGAACGTTCGAGTCGATCAGCACCGCCGAGGGCGTTCGGTTGAGAACGCGTGCCGCGTCCAGGAACCGTCGGACGTGATCGAGTCCGGCCTGATCCTTCACGCGGAACGCCGGGACGTGCGCGAACGGGAACGTGTCTTCCGTGGGCGGCTGTTCGTCGTAGGTCTGCACGCCGCGTAGCCCCAACTGGAACGCGATCGCACACACCTGCCTCAGCGGCATTCCCACAAACACGCCAACCGCTGCCGTGAACGCCGGAAGCTCGCGCATGATCGCGGCGGATTGCTGCGGAGCTACGTGTCGCGGGGATTGGGGATAGAAGTTCAACCCAACGGCGTCAGCCCCGGCATCGGCCGCGAACTTCGCGTCGGCAGGTGTTGTGACGCCGCAAATCTTGATACGAACCATGCAGACAGCCTACGCGAGCGGCGCTTGTGGTGGAGGTGTCACCGCCCATTCGCCGGTAAGTTTGAAAATGTCCGCGACCTGATCGTCTCCGCCGGTGAGTTCGCCGCCTTCGCGGAGAACATTCGTGTTCTGGTTCGGGCGATAAACCGTGACGTTGTGCTCCTCGTAGTCCACCTACCAAACGATTTTAACACCGTTCGTCAACAGTAAAGAGCGTTTGAAAACAGTTCTGCTGTTGGTTTTCTGTGATGCCTCTTGTGCTTTTTTGTGGCCAACCTCTTCGTTGTTCTACATCACGCGGCGCTGGACGTGTCTGCGAAGGTAGTGAACAGCCGCGCCATGCCGGGTTGAGTTTCCGTCAGTTCTTCCGGGTGCCACTGCACCGCGATCAGGTACTGCGAGTCCGTCCCTTCGACGCCCTCGATGATGCCGTCCGGCGCGTAGGCGGTCGGCGCGAGGTCTTTGATCGCCTGATGGTGTATGCGGTTCACCGGCACGATGGCGTCGCCCAGGATGTGCCGCATGCGCGAGCCGGGTTGCACGGTGATGTCGTGCGCAAGGTACTTCCGGCGCGTCGAGATCGGGGTCGGTGCGCCCGCACAGCGGAGTCTTCTGTTCGCGGTCGGCGGGGCATGGCGGAACATCTCCTGCTTTTCGCGGGGCGCTCAGCGCGGGAAGAGAGGAATAAGAACATGGTAGCAGCAGCCACGCGCAAGCGTCCATCATCCATTGGAGCGGTTCGAGGCCGTTCGACGGAAACTGGGGAATGGGTGGTGATCGCGGCAAGGAAACCTCGGCAAGCGTCTTCACAATCGCGAGGCCGAAGAGGGTTACGCAGCCGAATACCTCTCGACACGAACAATTTCTCACGAATTATTTCAAGTGGGTCGATACCTACCTCATCGAGTTGGAACGGAATCGATACGTAACGAGACAACCGTGGCGCCTACCCTCCTTGCGCACACCCAAAGGACCATTGCCACTCTGTGCTGCATCGCGTTGAGCGCGGCGACGGCACTCGCGCAGCCCGCGTTCCAACCACCGTCTGCGGAGCAACTTCCGCCCACGATTGAGGTCGCGGCGCCCGGTGCGGACGCGACCGCCGCCGTGACTCCGGGTGGCGCGCCGAACCCACTGGTGGATTCGCTCCACCACGACGACAACTACGGGCTGAAGTCGCTGTTCGACTCGCTCCACCCGGCCCCAGTGAAGGGGGCGAAGTCGAAGGGCTGGTACGAGAAACTCAGCGTCCGCGGCTACACCCAGTTTCGTTTCGGGCGGACCCTCGACAGCGACCCGATTGGAGTTCCGCGAACGCTTCTCGGCGACCGCTCTATCAACGGCAGTGCCGAAGACTTCTCGGTCCGGCGTGCGCGGTTCATCCTGTTCGGCGACGTTAGTGAACACCTCAGCCTGTATGCGCAGGTGGACGCCGGAAATACGCCCACGGGTAGCCCCAACGGCACGCTCTTCGCGCAGATGCGCGACCTGTACGGCGACGTGTACCTCGACACCGACAAGGTCCACCGGTTCCGGGTCGGTCTGTCGAAGGTGCCGTTCGGATTCGAGAACTTGCAGTCGAGCCAGAACCGGGTGCCACTGGACCGTACCGACCCGATCAACTCCGCGGTCAGCCCGAACGAGCGCGACCTCGGCGTGTTCTACTACTGGACCCCAGAGGACAAGCAGAATCTGTTCAAGGAACTGGTGGATGGCGGGCTGAAGGGATCGGGCAACTACGGCATCTTCGGCCTCGGCGTTTACAACGGTCAGGGCGGGTCGCAACTGGAGCAGAACCGCAACCTGCACACAGTCGCCCGCGTCACCTGGCCGGTTCAACTGGCGAACGGGCAGGTGGTGGAAGCAAGCCTCCAGGGGTACACCGGCGAGTACGTGGTGGAGAGCGCACCGATCCGCCGGTTGGGGACTGGGTCGTCGTTCACACCGACCGGTACGCGAGCCACCGGCAACCTGCGCGGGCACCGCGACCAGCGGCTCGCGGCCTCGTTCATCTGGTACGCGCAGCCGTTTGGGTTCCAGGCTGAATGGAACGTCGGCGAGGGACCGGGACTGAACGACGCGCAGACCGCCGTCGTGGTGCGGAACCTGCACGGTGGTTACGTCATGGCGATGTACAAGCACGACACGCCGAACTGCGGCATCTTCACCCCATACGTCCGGTATCAGCACTTCGACGGCGGCTACCGGTCGGCAGCGAACGCCCCGTTCGGCACCACCAACCAGTGGGACATCGGCGTGGAGTGGCAGATCCGCAAGGAGATGGAGTTGGTGTTGGAATACAACTTCGTGGACAACGTGAGCCTGACCGCGATCGACCGGGCCAACACGCGGTCGTATCGGAACTTTGAGGGCGGTGTACTCCGCGCGCAGTTCCAGATCAACTACTGACGCGTCCGCGAGTATCTTGAAGTGTGCCCGGCGGAACCATCGCGGTTCCGCCGGGCACACTCCGTTTCCGCCACCGAGGAGATACACGAATGGGCGCGACGCGACGCGAGTTTCTGCAACGGGCCGCGGTGCCGGCGGCGCTGGGGCTGGCCGTGACCGCGGACCCCGTTCGTGCGCTCGACCTGCCAATCGACGCGCCACGCGAACTAAAACCCACCGGGGCCGACCTCGGCACGAACTTCACGCCGGTGAACGAACTCGCGGAGGCGAACCGCTTCGCGTACTCGTTCCTCGGCGACCGCTTCAAGACACTCGACGAGTTCAAGCAAGCCGGGCGCGAGAAGGTGTTCGAGGCGTTCGCGTACCGGCCCGCGAAGGTCGATCCGAAGCCGGAAGTGATCGAGCGCACCGAGTTGGCGGATTACACCCGCGAGAAGGTTCTCTTCTCCACCAGCCCGCAGTTCCGCGTGCCCGCGTATGTGCTCATTCCGAAGGGGCTGAAGAAGCCGGCACCCGCGATCGTCGATCTGCACTCGCACGGCGGGATGTTTGTGTTCGGCAAAGAGAAGGTAATCGACTTTGGCAAGAATCATCCGGTGATGACCGACTACCACGAGCGCAATTACGACGGCCGACCCACGGCCACGGCGTTCGTGCGTCGCGGGTACGTGGTGATCGTGATCGACGCGTTCATGTTCGGCGAGCGCCGCGTAATGATGGACGCGGACGCGAAGACCGGTTGGGACCGCACCAAGTACACCGCGGCCGACGTGCAGCAACTCAACGCGAAGTGCCGCGCAAAAGAATCGACCGTCGTGAAGGGCTTGACGCTCGCGGGGTTGACGTGGCCGGGCATCGTGACGTGGGACGACATCCGCACCGTGGACTACCTCGTGTCGCGGCCGGAGGTCGATCCGAAGCGCATCGGGTGTCTCGGCGTCTCGATGGGCGGGCACCGCACGCTGTACCTGGCGGGTTTAGACGACCGCATCGCGGCGGCGTGCGTGACCGGGTTCATGTCTACGGTGCGCCCGATGGTGAAAGCGCACCTCGACACGCACTCGTTCGTCCACTTCGTTCCGCACCTGCACCGGTGGCTCGACCTGCCCGACGTGGTTTCGCTGGCGGCCCCGCGAGCGCTGCTCGTGCAGCAATGTTCCAGGGACGGGCTGTTTCCGCTCGCGGGGATGAAGGAGTCCGTTGAAGTGATCGCGAAGGTGTACGAGAAGGCGGGGTCGAAGGAGCAATTTACCGGTCGGTTCTACGACGTGCCGCACAAGTTCACGAAGGAGATGCAGGACGACTGCTTCGCCTTCCTCGACAGGCACCTGAAACCAGCGTGACCAACGCTGCTCAGAGATTGACGCGAGGACGTAGGTTGTTGGGCGCCGGGTCTGAATGCCTCGGTTTTCGCTCGTTCTGGGATCGAGCGATGCCGCGACGCCACATTCCAAACTTCCCAGGCTCACACGTCACTGCCCTGTACTGATTGACATCCCCATGCGGTGCTGTTACTCTCAATTTCTGCCTGGAAGTGCGCTCCTTTGTCGCGGCACCTGCAACCACTGCGATCCGCCAGTTCGGCCCGTGATCGGGTTCCCATCCCGGCATGCAGGCCGTTAATCATCCCGCCTAGGATGCTTATCATGCCCCGCGCCCGCTCTGCATTCACACTAATCGAATTACTGGTGGTGATCGCGATCATCGCCGTCCTGATCGGGCTGTTGTTGCCCGCCGTGCAGAAAGTGCGCGAGACCGCCGCACGCATGAAGTGTGCAAACAACCTCAAGCAAATCGGCATCGGGATGCACGACCACCACACCACACACGGTCGATTCCCGAGCGGGGGCGAGCCGGGCTACACGGCCGGTTGGACCGTGCAGTTGCTCCCGCATATTGAACAATCAGCGATGCACGCGAGACTGAACCTGTCAGCAGCCGTGTTCGCCTACGCGAATCCCTATCCGACCGGACCATTTCCCCCGAACATCATCGCACTTGCCGAGTTCAGGGTGAGTACTTACCTGTGCCCGGCCACGCCCTACACGCCGATGGTGTCCACCGACGCAGCATACCCAGTCGGCAGCCAGATCATGGCCAGTTCCTACGTCGGCATCATGGGAGCGAGTTCCAGTTCGACGGACCACACCGACCCCACCGGGCGAAGCCGAGGCGTGGTGGCCACGATCAGTGGTCCGACCCAGTGCCACCACGGCGGGTTCAAGTCGTCCAATGGGGTCATGCACCCAGGAGCCCGACTCAAGGTGACCGACATCACCGACGGGTCGAGCAACACGTTCGCGATTGGCGAACAGTCGGGGTACGGCCGTGACCCCGGTCTTGGCACCGGGTGTTCCACGACGCCGAACGACCAGTACGACCTCCGGACCGGGTTGAAACAGGGGTCGTGGGCGGGCGACACGCACGGACAACCGCACACAGTGGCCACTCCCTTGGGCGGCGGGGTGCCGTGCTCAGTAACCACCGTGCGCTGGCCGCTCGGTCAACGATCGCGGACGAACATCGACGATGGGATGGGGAACTGGGGTTGGAACCGGCCGATCCAGTCGCCCCACGCTGGGAACGGCGCGAACATCCTCCGGTGTGACGGGAGCGTGGCGTACCTGAATAACTCGATGAGTTTCGACACGTTCAAATGGCTCAGCATCCGAGACGACGGGCAGGTCGTCAACGTTCCCTGACCGGCCGAACTCCGAACGATCACCCGGGATGGATCCGATGCGAAAGTTAGGCGTGGTGGCACTGGCGGTGTGTACGGGACTTCTGGCGGTGGGCTGTGGTAGCCCGCCGCCCGAGAAGTTCGTCACCGTTTCCGGACGGGTGACTGTCAGCGGTAAACCGCTGACAGCGGGTCAACTCGCGTTCATCCCGGACGAGCCTCAGGGCAATACGCACGCAGAGTATTCCCTGGGCGACCTCCAACCGGATGGCACCTACACGCTGGCGACCAACGACAAGGGCGGGGTTCGTCCGGGTCGGTACAAGGTCGTGGTCTGGGCGTGGGCCGAGCCGGTCCCGGCGGCGCCAGCCTACGACGCGAGCGGGCAACTGAAGCCCATTCGGGCGCATGTCGCAGCGAAGTACGTGAAGAAAGAGACAACCGACCTACAGATCGAGGTGGTCGAGAACCCGACCGCAGGCGCGTACAACTTCGACCTCAGCCCGCCGTGAACTGGGATTGAGACGGTTTGAAGAACCGGAACCGTACGCGATGGATAACGCTGCCAATCGCTTACGCTTCCGGCGCGTCAGGAACGAACTGTCTTCGGTCCCGACCGCGTAAAGTAAGACTCAATCCTTGGCCCCGCCGAGCGTGATGGGAATCTTATACACGTCGTTCAGCCGGGTGTGGGCCGTGCTACCCTCAGATGTCTTTGGGTGCTTGTCACAAATCTGCTTCAGCGTTTTGATCGCGTCTTCCTTCTTGCCTGCTTCTTCCTGCGTGTATGCAATCTGAAGCAGCGCGGAAGACGCGTTTGCCGGGGAAGCCGCGATCACTTGTCGGTAGAGCGCGATGGCCTCGTCGTACTGCTTGAGGCGCCGGTTCGCGGTCGCCATGTGCAGGTAGTTCGTCGGGAAGTTGTTGGTGCCCCGGTACGCGGCGATGCACTCCTTCCACCGCTGCGCCTGGTACAGCGTTTCGGCGATCTCGATGGCGTAAGCGTCGGCGCCCTTCGCGTCGGAGGTGATCAGTTCGCGGTACACGGCTATGGCGAGATCGGGCTTGCCGCCGCGGCGGTACGCCATTGCCGCTTCGCCGAGCCACCGCGGAGCCACCTTCACATCAGCCGCGAGTTGCCGGTATATCGCGACCGCCTTGTCAGTCTGCGGTGGGGTCTCTTCGCGGTAACTTAGCGCGATCTGACCCTGTCCCTCGGCCACGTCCTTGAATCTGCCGTAGGTCGTGCGCGCCAGTTCCGGTTGCTTGTGGACCTTGTACCAGCGTGCGAGGTACCCGAGCGTGGTGTCGTCCGGCCCGAGCGTGGCGATGATGTCCTCGTACACCGCCTTCTGCTTGTCCGTCTGGCCCGCGTGCCGGCGAATCTCGGCGATGTCGTACCAGGCCGCCTGTGCCTGCGGCTTGGTCTTCGGGTCTTTCAGGTTGGCCGTCACTTGCGTCTTGAACCACGCCGCGCCAGCGTCCGTGAGTTTCTCGCCGTTCTTCTTCGTCGGTTCGTCCTTCGACCCAGTGAGTTCGCCCACGATGGTCGGCAGTGCGCCCCAACTGGGGTGCATGAGGTGGTGAGGCAACTGTGCCTCTGAACAACTGGTGGCAAGCGCCTTCAGCCCTTCCTCGAAGTTGCCCGCGCGGAACGTGAGCCGTGCGTATTGCTGCGACGCCGTAACGCACGGCGCAGTCGTCGCGCCCTTACGCTCAACGTCGTATGTGAGTTCGCGCAGTAGTCGCGCGTAAGTCTCAGTGTCGTTCTCCTTGGCCGCAAGTTCGACCAGGTCCAGGCGTGACATCACCGCGGCGAAGTGTTTGGGGTGCGCCGCGATCACCTTCGCGTAGGCTTTCTTCGCGGGCTTCGCGTCGCCGATGTCGCGATACGTGCGCCCGATTAGCAACCCCGCGATCGGGGCTTCCGGGGATTCCGGGTAGTAGTCGAGCAGCGACTGGTAGCCGTCCTTGATGGCGGCGTTCTGCCTCCGCAGGTTCACCTGGCAGTGCGACCATTTGAGTTGGGCGAACGCGGCCCCCTCGCTCCGCTCGTAGAGCTTGAGGAACTTCTCGTACTCGTCGGCCGCGGCCTTCCACTGGCTCTCGCGGAAGAGTCGTTCGGCGGCGTTCAGTTGGAACCGTTCCGCTTCCTTGAGCTTCGCCCAGCGCTCGACCGACATCTCGTCAAGCGGTCCAGCCGGCGCGAGCGTTGCGCAGAAGCCGAGGGCGAGCACGACGAGCGCGATGCGGAAGAAAAGACGACCCCTCCCCCCAACCCCCTCCCCTAAGTAGGGAGGGGGAGTAATGCAGGCTCCCCCTCCCTTCTTAGGGGAGGGGGTTGGGGGGAGGGGTTCTTCCGCACTCAGGGTTGTTGCGAACGGCGCCATTGGTCGTGCTCCCGGTGAGCGTAAGAGATAATATTGATGCCGAGCAAGTAACAGTGGTCGGCGATGACCTTCTTGATGCCGGCGCGGTCGTCGCGCCACGCGTCGCTGAGCGCGCCGGGGTGGTGGTACACCACCCAGCGCCCGTCGAGCTTCCAACCGTATGGGGTCGAACCGCCGTGCGCAACAACGAACGGCAATTGGGGAATCTCGTAGGGCCGCTTGTGGATGGGGTCGTCGCGGGGAATCTCAACTCGCGTTGTGCCCGTGATCTCGTTCATCACAGCGATGAAGTTGCTGTGGAACGCGCCACCGCCAAGCGTGTCCCCAAGGATCATGCCGTGCCGCTCAGTGATGTACTGCTTCAGTACTCGCTTGTCGGTGGCCGACGGCGCGAACGTGCCCGCACCGCCGACGTACACCACGGGCGGCGCGGCCTTCGGCTTGTAGTTGCCGAGCGTAACGAAGTCTATCGCCTCGGTTTCGTCGGCCACTTTTCCGTTCATCTTCGGAAAGCGAACGACCAGTTCCGCGAGCAGATTGCGGTCGCCACCGATGCCGAAGTTCTTATCCCACGACTTGTCGGAGTGACGCAGTCGGATGAAGCGGATCTTGCCGCCGTCCTTGCCGCTGCCGAACCCGCCGCCTTCGCCGTCGCCCTGCCCAAGACCGCCATCGCCCATGCCGACCTGATACCGGTTGGACGTCTCGTCGGTCAGTTTCACGTCGATGTTCTCGATTGGCGGCGGGGCCGCGAACGTGATGGAACTGTAGGGGTTGATGACGTACCGCTTGCGCACAACCTTCTGGACCTTCACCGACATCGCCTGTGGCGAGTCGTTGCCGCCGCCCGCAGGCAGCGCGTATTCTTCCTCGTTGGTACCAGACCTCCGGTGCGCGAGGAAGTACACCAGTGTGAAGAGGAGCGAATACGCGGCGATCATCGAGAGCGACTGACGGACTCGCTTGCTCCGCGCCACGGCCGTTGCCAGACCCGCAGTCGCGAGGATGAGGGCCGTGAACTTCACGGGCTGGAGTGCCGCACAAAGTTTGAACACCGCCGATTCAGAACCGAGGTTAGGGAACTCGGAAACCACCGCCGCGGCGAAAAGCGACATGCACACGAAAAAGCAGACGATACCAAGTGCGGGGCCATAGTATCGCGCGTCGGGATCGAACGGGTTCCACGCGCCACGCCGGTTGCCGACGGCTTCGCCACTCACCGAAATCTGCGGTCGCGCGTTGTCTCTGGTCGGAACAGCGGACGATTCAATCCGCTTCGCGGCGCGTTCGAGTAGGTAGATTCCCCACGCAAACCCGATCAGGTACAGCACCACCCAGCCGATGAATGCGACAAACTGCTTTTCTGGAAGCACAAGTACGAGACCGTCCCACAGCGCAACGGACGGCTTATCTGGAAACACCAGGACGAGGCCGCCCCACAGGGCGACAAACAGACCGCTCAGAAGGGCGGCCCGAGACGGAGTCAGGTGGAAACTGCGCACGGTTGTGGGTCGCTTGGTGGGTGGGTAGAGCGAACGCCAAACGATCAGTTACTTGATGTCCTTAAGGATGTCGTCGTCCTTCTTGTCGAGCGGGTTCACCTTCGCGGGCGCGGCCTTCGTCCCGCTCTCGCCGAGTTTGTCGAGAATGTCACCCTTACCGGGCACCTTGCCCACGACCGGCGAACCGCCCGGTGGGAGTTTTGCGGCGCCTGGGTCCGGGGACGTGGGCGCCGGTGCCACCGGCAGACTCGCGGGAGGAGCGTCAGACTTCTCCGCTGGGGCTGGCGTCGCCTTCGTCGTACCCTGCGACTTGTTCCAGTAATACGGACCGAACGTCAAGCCCACGAACAGCACGGCGAAGCCGAACCCCGCCACTAGCGATGCCAAAAAAAGGTCGCTGCGTGCGGAATGTCCGAGCGTGTCTCGTGGTGGTCGCGTGCGGGTTGGGTGTGGCGAGTCGGTGACTGCCTGCGGTTCCGCGTGCGTGGTCAAGAGTTGCCCTCTCTGGGGTTGGCCGTTTGAGTGGGTTTGGGTCATGTGAGGTTCAACATTAGGGAAGTTGAGTGGGTCGGATGTCGGCAACCGGCAGTTTGTCTATCTTACCCGAACCGCGGGACAGAGCAACGCCCTTCGGGATGCTTTCGAGCAATCGCGCGGTTCGCGCGTTTGCCCCTTGCATTCGTGACGCGTCTGGGACACACTATCTACCCACGGAACTTTTTCGTGCCCACAACTGTCCAGCCGCGGGATTCTCACTGCCCCGCTGGTCGTTGTCCGAAAAAGTCCGAGTTACGACGCTCCCGCCGAAACAGGGTTCACGCCCTCACGACCGCCCAACACGAACTGCACCGTCGCCGAGCTAATTCATGAACATCGCCGTTCTTCGTTTGCGTCTCCTCCTGCCTGCTCTCGTTCTGGGCGGGGTCGCACTCAGCTTCGTCGAAAGCCACGGTTCACCTCGCGTCCCCGACGCGCAAGACGCCAAGGATAAAGACAAAGACAAGGGCGCCCCGGAACGCGGGTCCATCGTTGAGGACCGCACCGCGCGGAAACTCCTCGAAGCCGGAGACGCCCGTCTTGAAGCCGGCGAACCGGCGAAGGCCGTTGAAGTGTGGCTCTCGGTGATCGAACGGTATCCGCGCAGCAAGGTCCGGTTCGACGCGTATCTCAAACTCGGCAACCATCTCCTCACGAAAGACCGCGCATTTGACCGCGCTCGCACGTTCTTCGAGTCCGCCGCAGCCGACGACAACCCCAGCGAGGAATCGCGCTCCGAAGCGACCCTCAAAGTGGGTGTGTGCTACTTCGAGGGCCGCAACTATGGCAAGTGCTTCAAGTACATGCGCGACGTGATCGAGAAGTACCCGGTTAGCCCGCAGGTGAACCAGGCCTACTACTACATCGGTCTGGGCCACTTTCAGCAGGGCCACTATAGCCGGGCGATTGCCGCGCTGGAGCGCGTTGGCACTGCCCTTCCCCCACCGGATGCGTCGACCCCCGACGGCATGAAGCCCGTGCCCGAAATCTTGGAAGCCGGGAAGCGGTTGTTCGTACGGATCGAGGACGCCGACCTTGCCGCGCTCGAACCCGGTAAAACCCTGAGCGTGAAGGTCGAGGCGACCAGCGGCGACTTTGAAATGGTTGAATGCGTCCCGATCGGCAGGAACGTTCGCGTCGTCATCGGGACCATCACCACGGCTCTCGGCAAGCCGAAACCAGGCAACAACCGGCTTGAAGTTCGCGGTGGCGACAAAGTCAAGATCACCTACCGCGACATGCACACCGCCGCCGGTGGCAAAGAGAACCTCATCATCAAAGAGATCTCGGTCGTGGGCACTGCGACGGCCACTGTCGTGGACGGCGCGTATTCCGAAACGCTGCAGGGCGTAGTTCTCGGTCGTGGGATTCACCTTCAGGTTGTTGATGCCGACTTCGACCTCACCGACGGCGCCGACGTGTTGAAGGCCACAATCGAGGTTTACCGCGAGAAGACGCCCGAAGAAATCACCGCGGAGGCTGGACCGGGCGGGATGCCGCCGATGCCAACCAAGTCCGACCCGAACAAGCTCGATCGCTTCAAGAAGATCGACAAGGTGGATGCCATTCTCACCGAGGCGAAGATCGTTCGCGCGGCACCGGAGAACATCCCGCTCATCATTCCGCCGGTCGAAGAACCCAAGAAAGACGGCGAGCCCAAGAAAGACAGCGAGCCGAAGAAGGAAGAGCCAAAGAAGGAAGATCCAAAGAAGGAAGATCCAAAGAAGGAAGAGCCAAAGAAAGAGCCGCCACCCGTGGTGGAGCCGCCGAAGCCGCCGGAAGACGACGGCACAATCCACTCGGGCGTATTCCGGGCGGTCGTGTCGCTGGAGAAGTCGGAGGTGGTGAAACTCGGCGATCTGGTTCTTCAGGCGCAGCCGAACGACCTGATCGTTCTCACCTACAGCGACACGAAGAACTCGACCGCCGAAGCCCGCACGGTAGTCTTCAAAGCGCGCGTCGTGGAAGGCAGCCTCGGCAGCGTGCGCGTCTCGCAAACGCAGATCAACGATCAGGAGTTGCGAGTCAAGACACAACTGAAGACCGCGAGCGCGCTCACCAACATCGGCAACCGCTACAAGGAGTTCGGCCTCAAGCAGCACGCCGACACGAAGTACGAACAGGCGATGAAACTGTGCGAGGAGATCAGCGCCGAGGCCGCGAAGCTCGGCGGGCGCACGCTCGAAGAGACTTACGTCCAGCTCTGGAAGATCTACTTTGAGATGGACAACCTCGACCTCGCCGCCGCGATGAGCCAGCGGTTGCAGAAGGAGTTCCCGAACAGCGAGTTCGTGGACGCGGCACTCATCTCGCTCGCACAAGTCGCGCGCAAACAAAAGCAAATGCAGCGTGCGATCGGCATCTACACCAGCGTGTTGCGGCTTGACAAGAGTCCCCTTCGCGGTGAGGCCCAGTTCGGCATCGCGGAGTGCTACGAGGAGATGGCGAAGGAAGTTGAGGGTGCCCGCGCAGCGCAACTTTTCGACCAGTCGTTCCAAGAGTACAAGAAGGTATTCGACAAGCACCCCGACAGCGGGCGCGTGGGCGAAGCGGTCGCGAAGATGGCGAACTACTACTACGTGCAGAAAGACTACGCCCGCGCCATCGACGTATTCGAGACGGTTCTCCGCACCCACCCCGACGCCAAGTTCCTCGACGTGATCCTGTTCAACTACGGGCGCTGTCTGTACCGCCTAGACAAGAAGACCGAGGCGCGGAAGCAGTTCGACCAGATGATCGCGGACTTCCCCGAAAGCCCGCTCGCTCCCGACGCCAAGAAGATCTCCGAAGCGCTCCGCAAGGCAGGGAACTAAATCGTAGTCATCACGCGGAGCGTGATGTCGGCAACAGAAACGCGGATCGCGTTCCGCGATGTGCAGCGGTCATCACGCGGAGCGTGATGACGCGAGGTAGAGCGGTCGCTCACTCGATGACACAATACGCCAGCGGACATCACGCGGAGCGTGATGACTACTCTCAAGAACCACGACCTCACACGGCAACACGATATGTTCACTCGCACGCTATCCTTCGCCTGCCTGTTCCTCGCCCTACTCGGCGTTGGCCTCGCCGCTCACCAGCCACCCAAGCCCGCAGACAAGGCTGCCGTCCCCGAAGGTGACATCGACGCCATCGGTAAGCAAGCCGCCGCGCTCGAAACCCAACTCGCCAAACTGAACAGCGCGAGCAAGGAAGGCGCTGAAGCCCAACTGAAGTTGATCGACCTGTACCACGAGAATGGGCGGCCGTTCGGGCTGGTCCGCACGGGGCAGTCGTTCGTCGCGGTGCATACTACGCACACGCGGCACAAGGACGCGATGCTGAAGTTGCTCGACGGCCTCCGCGCTACGGGTCGCAACAAGGAACTCATCGCCACAGGGCGGCAGTTCCTGACACGCCACCCAGCCGACCCCGCGTGCATCGAGATCGAGCGATGGCTGGCGCGACTCTTGCGCAAAACGAACGATACCGCCGCGACCGCGCTCATGCAGGAAGCCCACTGGAAGCGGCTCGGCGCCATGCCGGACGGCCAGCGGTCCGGCCGTGACGCCATCGGGCTTTACTTCTCGATCAACAACGCCGACTCGCTGAACAAGGCCGCGGCTCTCGGCGAGGAGATGCTCGACAAACTCCCCGCTGGCGGACCCGCAACAAGTGCAGGTTGGAGCGCCGTCGATGCCCACGAGCGGCAGAGTCAGTGGGCGAAGGCCAACGCCGTTGCCACGAAACTCCTCGCCAAAAGCCCACCGGCCACCCCGTACTACCTGCAATACCTGCACGCACGTGTCGCGGAGAACTACAGCCGACTCGGGCAGCGCGTGAACGCCGTCGAGAGCTGGCGCAAGGCCATCGCGGTGCCGAACACGCCGGCGCGCCCCGACCTACACATGCGGCTAATTGAGGAGTTGTTCCAGACGAACCCGAAGCCGGCCGAGTTCGAGCCAACTGTCAACGACTACCTCGCGAAGTACCCCACGCGTCCGGACCGGTTCGCGGCTCAGGTCCGGCTCGCGAGCGTGTACCTCACCAACAAGGACGCGGCGAAGGCAGAGCAAATTCTCGCAAGCGTGCTGCCGTTTGACGCGCGTTCACACAACGCGTCGAGCGCTTATGTGCAACTGTTCGGCGCGGATGTGGACAAGACCGTGAAGGCAAACCGGCTCGCCGCGGCCGAAGCCAATCTTCGTGCTGCGATCGCCAAGAGTACCCCCGCGAACGCGGTCGTTCTGCGATACTCCCTTGCACTCGAGTTGCTCCGCGACCGCGTTGCGAACATCCCCGCGGCAAAGGTCGTGGCGCGCGAGGTCGCGTACCAGTTCCCATCGAACGATGGGCACACCGGCGGGGCCGTGAACTGGCTCCTCGACTCTGCCGCCGATGACGCCGAGTTCGATGCGGAAGTAGCCCGCATCGTCGAGGCCTGGCGCAAGTTCCCGTGGATCACGACCTATCGCGCAACGCTCGCCAACTGGGCGCAAGCGAAACTCGCGAACAAGGATCTCGCCAAGCGGGTCAAGGCCGCGCAGGTCGCGCTCACCGCGTCCAACAAGGAGCCGGTGAACGCAGAGTGGAACGCGTACGAAGCCGCGGTCGCACCGAACGTGTGGAGTCCGCAGTCCGCGGCAACACGTGCGAAGTTGATTGTTGATCCGGCGCGCGTCACTGCGTACCCCGACGCGGTCGCGAACGACTTGCTCTACCAGCAGCAGTACTTCATGCGTCATTACTCGCCGACGCCCGCGAAGAGCATCGACGCGGCGAAGGCGTGGGTGACGCGATTGCCGCAGTCGTACGACGCGGCCGTCGCGTACCTGAACCACGCCACCGATTACACCAAACCGGAATCGTTCCGCGACGCCGCGCCAATCCTGCTCAAACTCGAACCGACCCACACGAACACCGACACCGCCCGCCGGCTCCTCGTCGTCGCGGGTCACTTCAAGGACAACGCGGTCGCAACACAGGCATGGGCCTGGACGAAGAAGATGTTCGACAAGTTCGGGTACGACAACGGCTCCGCGTCCGCGATGGGCGACACGCTCACCGCGCTGGGCATGAAGGCCGAAGCGAAGGAATGTTGGGAACGCGCCCTCACCGGCAACCCCGACACAGCGGACTACGTGCAGAGCGCTTCGCGGTTGGTCGCGCTGCTCCCGGACGCGGAGAAGCCCAAGTTCCTCGACACGCTCGTGGCGAAGGACAGCGGCTGGCACTTCAGCCTCGCCGTGATGCGGGCGGAACACCTTATCAAAGCGAACGACATCGCGGGCGCGGCGAAGTTGCTGCTTCCCGCGGCCGACAAGGTCCGCGACCGGGCCTTCGGCGCGCAAAGCCCTGATCAGGAGTGGAACGCGCTCTACAACTGGGTCGGGACGTACCGCGCCTGGGTGCCCCCTGCCGTCGATCCGAAGGCTGGCCCGAAGGTCGATCCAAAGCCGGTGGTCATCACGCTGGCCGACAAGCGGGCACTCTTCACGCTGGTCCGCGACCTGAACGTCAACCGGTCCTCGGTGGTCGCTCAGGTGGCGCTGCTTGAACTCGAAGATGTCGCCGCAACGATGCCGCCGATGAAGCGTCTCCTCGCACTCTCGGACGCGACCATTTACAGCTACGGCGACGCGACCGACTTCGACTACCTCGCGCCGTACGTGCAAGCCGCGATGGGCCGCAAAGACTACATGGCCGCTGCTACAATGACGAGCGGGATGCTCGGCCACTTCTACGGCTTGGACGAAGCCCGCCGAAAAACGGGGCGCGATCTCCTCACGCAGGCGTACACGCGGCTCGGCGCCGCCGGCGGTGCGGCCATCGACGAGAAGTCACCGATCGCCCCTCTCCTCGCGGCGTCACTACAACTGCGACTCGGCGATCAGAAACTCGCGTTCGAGACGTATCTCGCCAACCAGAAGTTGTTCGACGAACACCGAACCGATGTTCCCGTCGATCTGATCGTGTTCGTCTGCGAGAACCACATCGCGGCCGGTGGAGACGTGAACCACACTCGCGTCGAAGACACGCTTCGTGCGTGGCTCATCAAGAACGCCGACGTGAAATCGGTCGATGACGTGGAGAAGGCCCGCATCCAACTGCTCCTGGGCCGGAACTACTTCAAGGCCAAACGCTACGATCTCGCGCGGGCCGAGTTCACCACGCTCCTGAACCGTTACGCGAAGACCCCGCAAGCGGTCGAAGCCGACTTCGGCACTGGCGAAACGTTCATGGAACAGAAGGTGTACGACCAGGCGGAGCAAGTGTTCGAGCGCCTCGCCGGGAGCCGCGAACGCGATGTCGTGATCCGCGCCGAGTTCCTTCGCGGCGTGCTGGCGAGTCGGCGCGGCGACCGCGACGGGGCCAGGGCCATCTTCCGCAGCGTGCTGGAACGTGTGCCGAACATCGAACTCGCGAACCAGACGCTGTACAACCTGTCCGAGGTGTACGGGGCCGAACAGCGCTACGTGGATCAGCTCGAACTGCTCCGCACTGTCGGTCGGCTCGGGCGCGCCAGCAAGCGATTCCACACGCCCGGCGAACCGCTCTCGATCGTGGTGCAGGACAGCGACCTGGGCGTGAGCCGCGGGCACGCGCGCATCCCGGTACTTGTGACCACCGAACCGGGCGGCGATGTCGAGACGGTGTACCTCACGTCCGGCGGCGCCGGCAAGGGCCTGTTCCGCGCGGACCTCGAAACGCGCCTCGGCTCCGCTGCTAAGAACGACCGCATTCTGCAACTCACGGGTAAGGACGTCATCCGCGTCGATTACCCGCCGGAGTTCAAGAAGGAGTTCAAGGACGCCCCGCTGCCCGACGCCGAGATCCGCATCGCGGGTGACGCGAAACTCGATGTGGCGTCTGGCAAGATCATCGACGAGGACGACGAGACCTTCGGCAAGAAGCTCGAACGCGAAGCGATGGGCGACAAGGTCGACTTACGCAAGGGGCTGGACCGTCCGAAGGATCAGATCAAGCCAGGCAACTTGATTTACCTTCGCGTGAAGGACGCCGACCGCGACATCAGCAACGAACCAGACAAGATCACGGTGAAGCTCGTCGCGGCCAGCGGCGACGCGGTGAGCGTGGTACTGACCGAAACCGGACCGCACACTGGCGTCTTTGAGGGAACAGCGAAGAGCGGCGAACTCCCAGCCGGCGCGCTCGCGACTAACACCGCGATCGACCACAGCCCGCTCATGGCGATCGACAAGGACAAGAAGACGACGTGGTTGAGCGAACCGGACGGCGTCACGCCGAAGGTTCTCAGCATTGACATGAAAGACCTGAAGCGGACCGATCGCGTCACGGTCTGGACGCCGGACCCGCAGCGCAACGCGCCAATCCGCATGACGCTCGAAGGTAGCGACGATGGTCGCCTCTGGTTCCGGCTTGGCAGCACGCACCCGGACGCGAAAGGAGTGCCGGTCGCGGGTGAGACCGGGCCGATGACGACGCGTATCTTCGAGGGCACCGACGGCTCCGGGTACACAACGTGGGATCAGGTCGTCGCACTCACGAAGAACGTGAAGCCCACGGCCGAAGGCAAGGCTGCGGATCTGTTCTGGACGCGTCAGCCGACGGATCCGGCCAAGAAAGCGACCGCGATCGTGTGGCACGGCAAGATCGTGCAGCCGAAGACCGGTGCGGCCCGTTTCGAAGTGCTGGGCAGCAGGACAGCAGTGATGGTGGACGGGCGGCTCGAAATGCCGGTTGGCCCCGGCGGGCGCCACGTCGATATGCACCTCGACGCGGGCACGCACACGGTCACGATATTCGCGGCAGCGAGCGTGAACACGACCACGCTCGAAGCACGCTGGGCGACCGGTGACGCGACCACGGAGCAGGTCGCCACGGTCGCGTTCCGCGCGTCCGATTTCGACCTCGACCGGCCGGAAGCGAAGCTCGCGGGCACCCCCCGCGCGCTGGGCGAAGCGGTCGCGGACAAAGAAGGTACGTCGTGGGACTTCACGTTCTCGGCGCTCAACGTGCGGCACCTCCGCACCGTGATTCACGAGTATCGCGGCGAAGCAGTCGCCATTAACCATGTCGAGATACGCGATGGCGCGAAGAACGTTCTCCATATCCCCACGGAGACGGACCTGCTCTCGCTCGCGACCAACGACGTGTTGGAAATCGCCGGTGGCGACGTGGTCACTGCGACGTACATCGACGAGGTCAACACCTCCGGCGGGGCGCGCCTGCTCACGGGCAAACTCACCGCGACCTACCACAACGGCACGATCGTGCCCATCGCCTACGACTTCGTGAAGAGTCCGAACGGCGCGGTGTCCACGATCCGCAAGCAACTGCTCCGCATCGACCCCGGCGAGCGGATCGTCATCGAAGTCACCGACTTTGACCAGGACGCGACCGCCGCGCCCGACAAGATTAAAGTTCAAGTGTCCGTGAACAACGGCCCGCCGATCGACCTCGAAGCGACCGAGACGGCCGAGAACAGCGGCGTGTTCACGAAGGAAGTGGACACGGCCCCGGTCCCGGCCGAAGGCAAGATTGTGGTGAAGCCCGGCGACCGGGTCTTCATCCGCTACGTCGATCAGCAGAATACGGTCCCCGGTCATGCTGCCGTTCGCGAATCGGTCGTGTACGTGAACGAGCCGACCGTCGCTACCGTCCGGGTGATCGAGACCCGCGCCACGCGCCCGGTGCAAGTGCCCGGCGGCCCGGGAGTCGATCCCACGCCGATCATTCGATACCTCCCCGGGACGCCGAACGCCGATCCGAAGTTTGTCGCGGGTGTGGCGTTCGAGGCGCCCTTCACTGTCGAAGTCATCGACCGCGACGCGGCGAAAGACAGCCGCAGCAAAGTGATCGTGAAACTGAAGACAACCAGCGGGGCCGAGGTCGAGGTCGAATGCGTTCTCGACGACAGCCAACTTGCGGGCACCGTTACCGGGGCCGCCACGCAAGCCGGTAGCGCACTCCTCGAAGGCCGTTTCACAGGTCAAGTGATCCTTCAACTCGGCAGCAAGGACAGCGCTTCGCTGGTGCCGCTCACGGCGACGATGCCGCGCGGCCTGGTCGGCGGGCCAGTAATTCCGAAGGAAGAAATGAACGAGGAAGGCAAGGGGCCGGACAGGACACTCGTCACCCGCGTGCTGAACCTCAACGGGTCGGACGTGATCGAGGTCCTCTACAAGGACGAGCGCCGCCCCGCCGGACCCGCGACCGCGCTCACCGCGAACGGCCGGTTGGTAACTGACGGCAAACTGACTTGCACTGACTCCGAGTACCAGCGGGATCTGACCGCGGTTCACGTCGGCGAGCGGTTGTTCCTCAAGGTCGTGGACTTCGACTGCGACCGCACCCCGGACCGCGATAAGGTGAAGGTCCGTGTCAAGACGAAGCGCGGCGAGGACGAGTTGGTCGAGTTGGTCGAGACGAGCGCACACAGCGGCACCTTCACCGGGTCGGTGCTACTCAAGCCGGTCGAGAAGCCGACACCGGGCAACTTGAAGCAAGACGCGCCAGAGATCGAGTGCTACTTCGGCGACACACTCGAAGTCGCGTACACCGACGATCGCGCCGCGAGCACCGCCGATGGGAAGCTCGAATCGACGGCCACGGTTGCAGTGGTCATCGGCACCGACGGCAAACTTCAAGCGTTCAGCAAGGTGTTCAGCGACGAGGCGCTCGCGGTGGAGACGCAGTTCCACATCGCGGAGAGCCACTTCGAGCTGTTCAAGAGCCACAAGACTCTGGGCCGCGAAAGTGATGCCAAGGCTGCGCTGGAAGCCGGACGGCGCGTGCTGCGCGAGGTCATTGAGGACTACCCGAACCCGAAGTACACGCCACGCGTGTCGTACTTGCTCGGCCAGTTCGCACAGGAACTCAAGCAGTACGGTGAAGCGGCACAGGCCTATCAGACGATCGTGAAGCAGTACCCGGACCACGCCCTCGCCCCTGATGCGCAATTCAAACTCGCGCAGTGCTATGAGGACGCTGGCGAGTTCAATCAGGCGCTGGAGGCTTACGTCACGCTGGCTGCGACGTACCCGAAGAACCCGCTGATCGCGAACGTGATGGTGCGCATCAGCGAGCACTTCTACAAGGCAGAGAACTTCAAGGTCGCCGCGCAGGTGGGCGAGAAATTCTTGGAGAAGTTCGAGGGCCACAAGTGGTCGCCGAAGATGGCGTTCCGCGTCGGCCAGTGTTACTACAAGGACAAGCAGTACGCGAAGGCCGCCGACACGTTCGACAAGTTCGTGAAGACGTTCCGCGAGGACGCGCTCGCGGCCGATGCGATGTTCTGGGCGGGCGAGAGTTACCGCACCGCGAGCAACATGAAGAAGGCGTTCGAGAGCTACAACAAGTGCCGCTGGGATTACCCCGCGACGGAAGCGGCGAAGTACGCCCGCGGCCGATTGGCGTTGCCCGAAATGCTCCGCCAGTTTGAAGAGGCTTCAAGCGGACTGGACAAGAATTGAGTTGTGTTTAACGAGCAGGCCAAGACTAGCGTAGACCTCGAAGAGGTCGCAAATCCACGACCTCTACGGGGTCTACGCTAACCACCCACCAAGACCGAATCGCCACCTACTCACCACCAAACGACATGCTGACGTTGTTCGCAGAAGCCGCCCAGACCGCCGCCCCCGCCGCCAATGAGTGGTGGCAGTCCGGCGCGATGGGTTACATGATCGCTGGCGGCCCGTTCATGTGGCCGATCCTCCTGCTGGCGGTCATCGCTACGGGCGTCGTCATCGAGCGGTATCGCGCGTTACGGCTCATCGCCATCGACGCCGAGGCGCTGCGGCGCAACGTTCTCGATCTGCTCCACCAAGACAAGATTGAGGAAGCCGTTGCGCTGTGTGCGCGGTCGCACGGCCCGGTCCCCGCGATCCTTGCGATCGGCATCCACCGGTACAAGTTGCTCCGCAAACTGAACTACGACCCCGCGAAAGTCGAAGAGCAAGTGGTCAAGGCGATGGAGGATTACGGTTCCCACATCAGCGCGGCGCTGGAGAAGAACCTGCCGATTCTGTCCACTATCGCGACTGTCGCGCCCATGCTTGGCTCGCTCGGTACGGTGGTCGGGATGGTACTGATGTTTCAGGGCATCACCGAGATGCCTCCCGGAGCCAACATCATCAAAGAGGCCGCCGCGGGCATCAAGGTGAAGCTCATCGTCACGGTCTGGGGGCTGATGGTCGGCATCCCCGCGTACATGTTCTTCAACTACTTCACCTCGATCGTGAGCACGCACATTCTGGAAGCGGAAGAAACGGCGACCGCGTTAGTGGAGGCGCTGATATTGCAGTTGGCCCCGGTTTCAGACGCCACGGTCGCGACGCCAATCGCAAACGCAACGCCCGCACCCAACGGTAGCTCGAGTCCGGCTCTCGCCAAAGAGGGAGCGACCTGATGGCTGCCGGACCCACGGGGGGCAAAGGGGGAGCACACGCGGCCTGGGTAATGAACCTCCTCACCGACCTCGCCTTCAACCTGTTGATCTTCTTCGTGGTGTGCGCGTCGAGCGCGCAAGAACAGAAGGGCAAGCCGCAACAGGTGCCAAGCACCCAAAGCGAGAACAAACCGAACGAAGTGAAACCGCAGAACGTCGAGGTGTCGATCACGCGGACCGCGGTGTCGCTGAACGGGGCGGACGTGCCACTGCCGCAGTTAAAGGCCAAACTCGCGGCGCTGCTCGCGAACAAGACTCGCCCCGAGGACAAGATTGTCGAGGTCAAGAGCGCGAAGGACACGCCATACAGCATGTGGATTCGCGTCACGGGCGCGATTGAGGAGGCCGGCGGGGTGGTGGCGCTTCAAGTGGAAGTCGATAAGGACGTTGTGGTGAAGTGAGTTATCTGAGCCGCTTGCGGCGTGGCGGGGAACGCTACGCCGCAAGCGGCGAAAACGGGACTGGGGCCAGGTTCTTCAAGGATCAGCGATGAAGTTCAAGCGGCGAAACCTGGAGATCGTTCCGCCATTCGTGGGGATGGCCGACATCGTCTTCAACCTCGTCCTGTTCTTCCTGATCCTCGCCAAGATGCAGGACGAAAGTCAGATCAAGTGGGAACCGGCACACGGCGCGGGCGCCAAACCGGTCGTAAAAGCGAGAGTTTCTCTTACGGTGGACATAGACAATAAGGTATATTTGAACGGCAAACAGGTGGGGTTGATGAACCTGACCTCGCTCGTCGCGTCGGAACTGGGAGATACCCCACCAGGCGAGCGCACCGTTTTACTGAAGATTCACAAGGACACGCTAGCCGCCACATTTGAAGACCTCATTGCGAAGGTCAGCGAGGCCGGCGGCGAGATGGTGCATGTGATCGAAGATGAGCAACCACCGTAACGGTTGCTCAGAAGTACCGCAACCCGCCCCACTCCGTGGGGCGTTCATTGGCGAGGAGGGGACGCGTGAAAGTTCGCCTGTACCTGCTTTCGGTCTCGGCGCTCGCGCTTTGCGCGGCGACCGTGGGGGCCGCACCGCCGACCGCCAATCCGGCGGCGACGGCCCAAGCAGTCGACAAACTGCTGGCCCAAGAGAACGCCGGTGGGCCAAAGACGCGGGAAGCTCCCGTGGTCGATGACCTCGCGTTCCTGCGCCGCATCTCGATCGACCTGAATGGTCGCATCCCGACCGAAGCCGAGATCAAGAAGTTCGTGGCGTGGCCCGCGGATGAGCGGCGCACAAAGGCCATCGAAGACTTCATGGGCCGCGATCAGTACGCCGACCGCTGGGCGATCTTCTACAGCGATCTGTTCCGCGTTCGCTATGGTTCCGACGGTGGCCCGGCGCTTCAGGCATTCGTCCACAACGCGGTGCGGACAAATGAACCATACGACGTGCTCACCCGCAAACTGATCTCAGCTTCCGGGCGCGCTGGCAGCCAGCCGGAAACCGGCTTCATCCTCGGTGACGACGCCGACCCCTACGCCCTCACCGGCGTCGTGTCGCAGGTGTTCATGGGCGTTCGCATCTCGTGCGCCCAGTGCCACAACCACCCGTTCGACGTGTGGAGCCAGAAAGACTTCTACGACCTCGCCGCGTTCTTCGGGAAGACCCAGCGCGTCGAGCACCGCGTGAAGATGCAGATCCTCGGCATCTTCCTGAACGAACGCCCCACGACCACGATCATGTGGCCCCCGGAAGGTAAGGGCGAACCGAACGCCCGCGCGGCAGTTAAAGCAAGGTTCCCGTTTGAAATGGCCGCCGATGGCCCGAACAAACAACTCGCCCGCTTCAAGGCACTGCGCGAGTGGCAGGCCGCCGAAGCGAAGGCCAAGATCGCCGCGAAGGGTACGAACATCGATGACATCATCGACGGTCCCGCCACCGGCACCAAGAAGGACGACCTCGCGGGCGTCTCCGCCGAAATCAAGGCCGCGCTCAGGAAGCTCGACCTCGAAGGCGATTTATACAAGGCGAGCGAACTGCGGCGGCAACTGGCCGAGTCCGTCACCGACCCGCGGAACCGGCTCTACGCGCAATCGTTCGTGAACCGCGTGTGGGCCGAGCTGGTCGGTCGCGGATTCGTGAACCCGATCGACGACTTCCGCGGCGACAACCCGGCAAGTCACCCGAAGACCCTCGACTACCTCGCCGACGAGTTCGTCGCGAGCGGGTTCGACTTCCGGTTTCTGGTATCCACGATCGTCCGCACCGACGCCTACCGGCGTGGGCACCTGCCCGGCACCATTCCCGCCATCGAACGGCTCGCCGCGGAAAAAGCGTTCACTGCGACTCCCGTGCGCCGCATGGGCAGCGAAGCCCTGTTCGACAGCATCGTGCAAGCAGGCCACCTGTTCACGCCGAAGCATCGGCCAGGCGAGAATGTCACCACGGTCGTTACCTACCAGCAGGTCGCGGTCGCGGTGAAGGAAGACCCGACGAAGCCGAGCATCAAACCGCCGAAGCTCGGCGGCGACAAGATGCCGGCCATGCCCGGTGCACCGAAGACGGTTGCCGGCGCCTACGACCTCGAAAAGGGTATCGAGGTGGACTTCAAGGACGCGCTCAAGAAGAAGGACGTTCTCGAACTGGAGAAGATGAACGCGAAGTCTCCCGAAGAACTTGAAGCCGAGATGATGATGAAGAGCGGCACCATGCCGCCCGGAACCCGCGTGCGGTACATCACGAAGGAACTCAAGACCCTCGTGGACGACAACCCGCGGTTCACGAGTTCGATGCGGATGGCCAGCCCGGCGCCGACGGGGCACTTCCTGCGCGTGTTCGGGCAGACCGATCGCGGGTCGCTGGACGAGCGCCGCGACCACAGCCCGTCGATGCGTCAGGCGCTGATGATGCTCAACGGCAAGCTCACTAACGAAGCCGCCCGCGTCGGGCAGTTGGAGCCGGTTGCGGTGCTGATCACCGGGCCGAAGGCCGATGTGGACGCCGCCGTCAAATTGGTGTATCGCGAGGCTCTGACGCGAGAGCCGACCGCTGAGGAACTGACCTTCGCCAAGACGATCCTCAAGGAGGCTGCAACTCCCGCCGACGGGCTGGCCGACCTCCGCTGGGCACTGTTCAACAGCAACGAGTTCCGCTTTATTCCGTAATGCGATTCCCGGCCGCCCCTGTGCAATGGAGCGGCGTGTACCAAACCACTAACCTTCAGCACAATTACAAAGGAACCTGATCATGCGAACCGAATCGACCGGCTGCACCGGATACCGCCTGAGCCGACGTATGTTCGTCGGCGCGGCGGCGGGCACCTTCCTCGGTATGAACGTGCGGACGCTCGTCGCCCGCGCCGGTGAAGACCGCAAGGCCAGCGCCGAACACGTCATCCTGTTCTGGAATGGCGGCGGCTGTAGCCACATCGACACGTTCGACCCCAAGCCAGGTCGCGACGTGCAGGGCGATCTCGAGCCGATCAAGACCAGCGTCGCGGGCATCCAGATTTCCGAAATCTTCCCGCTACTCGCGAAGCAGATGAAGCACATCGCGCTGATCCGCAGCATCGCGGGTCAGAACGGCGACCACGGCCGCGCGACCTATCAACTCCAGACCAGCTACGGCCAGAGCGCGAACCTCCAGCACCCCGGTATCGGGTCGGTGGTGGTCAGCGAGAAGAAGGCCATGGGCGATCTGCCCGCGTACGTCACGGTCGGCGGGCAAGCTCCGAAGGCGGGTTATCTGGGCCAGAAGTGCGAAGCGTACTTCGTCGGTCGGCCCGGTGAGAAGGACCCGTATCTCGCGTTCCCGTCGGGGATCGGCGACACACGCGGCAACAAGCGCCTCGACATCCTCAAGAAGATGAACGACAAGCAGGCCGGCACCCTGCCGGGCGAAGAAGTAAGTGGCGCGCAGACGGCCCTCTCGGACGCCGTGCGGCTCATGCGCAGCCCCGCGCTGGAAGCGTTCGAGGTCCGCAAGGAAAAGCCCGAAGTTCTGGAACGGTACGGCGACACCGAGTTCGGGCGCTCCGCCCTGCTCGCGCGTCGGTTGGTGGAAAAGGGCGTGCGGTTCGTTCAGGTGAACCGCGGCGGGTTCGACGTTCACGCCAACGCGTTCCCCGCGATGCGTGACCACGGCGACGTGATGGACCCGGCGCTGGCCGCGCTGATCGGTGACCTCGCCGAATCCGGGTTGCTCAAGAAGACGATGATCGTGATGTTGAGCGAGTTCGGCCGCACGCCGAAGATCAACATGACGATGGGCCGCGACCACCACCCGGGCGTGTTTAGCTGCCTCTTCGCGGGCGGTGGCGTGAAGGGTGGTCAGGTCATCGGTTCGTCCGACGAGGACGCGATGCAGCCCAAGGATCGCCCGGTGAAGGTCACGCACCTGCACGCGTCGATCTGCCACGCGCTCGGCATCGACCCGAACAAGGAAGTGATGACCCCGCTCCAGCGGCCAATGAAGCTCGTCGATAACGGCAAGCCGGTGGACGAACTGTTCTCCTGATCCGTCCGCAACGCGGATTGCTGGAATGAGCCGCGGGGCACTCCCCGCGGCTCATCTCATTCACGGACGCGAGAGCCTTCTCCACAACTTCGCGCCACATCCGCCCGCACTTCGCACAATAACTCCCCTTCCCTCTCCCTTGACGAACGAGGCACGTATGCGCGGGCAATCGCTGTGGGCGGTCGGG
>SXGU01053785.1_pt1 | contig 35761 bp, 29 predicted proteins | sample 3174531 | NCBI WGS metagenome assembly SXGU01 (sample SAMN11356863, study PRJNA531348) | freshwater metagenome | isolation source: freshwater sample F1-140 | place: China: Fuxian Lake, Yuxi | collected 2017-12-25 | reverse complement strand
CAGACTTAAATTAAAGAGCATTATATAGGGGTGATAGAAGATCACCCCCAACAAGCAAGAAAATAAATGCTAATGATTATGTCTGATATAATCGCGAAGCGATCAGACTTAATCATTAGCATTTATTTGGCATTTAATGTGCTTACTTCTAGAAGAAGAAGGGGCTAATAGTTAAATGTCAAATATGGAAAAAAACAAAATCATTGATATCATTGATATTTTTATTTTCAAAAGATTAAAGTCCAGTTGTTCTTTTGACATATTAAAAAGAAATCAAAATGTTATTTTGACATTTATATTTATTATTTTAATTAGCTCAGTGGGGTTTACTAAGGTCGAGTCTGGAGTTGTGGCTGAAATTCAAAAACTTGGTGAGTCTGTTCAGTTAGTATTTAAGGGTGCTGATCAGTGGGATTATGAACTTGAACGAAAAAATGAAGATTCGCATGTAAATATTGAATTAAGAGTTCCAAGGTTAAGTCAAGAAAGTGTAGATCGAATTTCAAAATGGAAAGATAAGGATACCGAATTTATTAAATCAATTTTTATTGAACCAATTGAAGGTACTCTTCAGGATTTAATAATAATGGAGTTAGTAAATTCAAATGTAGAATCATTTGATTATTTAACTGATAAACCTTCACGATTGATTATTGATTTTTATTTTAAAGCAGATAAAAAAATAAAAAAAGAAAAAAAAGTTTCCAAAAGTGAAGTCAATGAAACAAAAAAACAAAGTACTCAAAACTCTAATAATAAACCTGAAGTATATCGCAAGCCAGATTCAGTTGATTTTATTGTACCAGACGAACACGGAGAACTAGCTGATAAATTTGAGTTGCCTAAAAAACCAAATGAGTTCCGTGGGATATTTGATGGTGGTGATCCGAAATTTGAGAGATTTTCAATTGAAGAGTATAAAATAAAAGAAGAGTCAATAGTGCGTAGCCAAGAGAATCTGTATATTCCATTTCCTATGTTATATATTGAAACTGATCATTACACTAAAATAAGATCACAACCACCAGTTTATGAAGTTACTCCTAAGAATACTGATGATAATAAGTTTGCACGTTTAATTTTAACTTTATATGAGAAAAATAGACTTGCAGTTTGTTTAAAAACTATTAAATGGTTTTTTGAAAAGCATCCAAACTCAGAGTATGATGAGATTGTTCGGTTTTTATTAGGAGATTTATATTTTAAATTGTGGGATAAAGATGGTTTAAGAACAAATTATGAACTGGCTATTCAAGCATATAAAGAAGCATTAAAAAAATATCCCAAATCTGTACTTGCGACTCGAACAATTTTTTTAACTGGTTATGCTTCATATTTTAAAAAAGATTATTTTGAATCCATGAGAATGTTTCAAAACTTTGTAAAAGAAAATCCACCATCATTTTTAACAGATAAAGCTCGACTTGCAATTGCACGTTCTCTTTTTAAATTACTTCAATATGATGAAGGATATAAAGTTTATCAAGATATCGAAAAAGAAGCAGTAACTAAAGATGCAAAAGTGGAAGCTCTTTATTTAAAAGGAGATATTCCTTTTATAAGAAAAGATTATGAAAGTGCAGTTCGTGATTACCGCAATGCTGTTACAATAGCTCCAGATTCTTGGGAACAGTATCCTAATGCTTTTTCTAATTTATCTGCGAGTCTATTTTGGTTAAAGCAATATAAAAGTAGTTTGGATTCATATCGTGATTTTTTAACTCGATTTCCAGGTCATGATTATGCAGGTTATGCCATGGTTCGAGTTGGAGAACTGCTTGAAATATTAGGAGCGCCACAAGATCGAGTTAATGGAGCATTTCGAGAAACCTTTTTTAGATATGGTTCTACTGAAGGAGCAAAAATCGCAAGAATTCGAATTCTCAGTCAGAATATGAAAGGCATGAAGACTAAAGAAGCAGAAGCTGCTATCGAAGAAATAAATAAAATGGTAATTGATAATGAATTACCTAAAATGGATTTATTTGCTTCGATTATGATTTCAGAAGGATTAAGTGAAAGAGGAGAGTTTGAAAAATCTATCGAAACACTTTTAAATTGGTATCGAAGTAATTCAACTAATAACGAAGCAAACTTAATTAAGAGAAGAATTGTTAGATATGTAAATGAAAAATTAGCTGAAGGTGCAGATACAAATAATTTTATGGAAGTTTTAAAATTACATAATCAATATGGTGAACTTTGGTTAAAAGATTCAAAACGTATTGATACCGTATACTATTTAGGTCGTGCCTTTGAACAAGCTGGTGCATATAAAGAAGCTGAAACTTTGTATCGTGAATCACTCAATCGTCTTTACTCATCAAAAGCAACTAACGAAGTTAGAGAGCATAGTGTTTTTGAAAAATTACCAACCAACGAAGCGGTACTTCTTAGATTAGGAAAAGTATCATTTGAAAGAAATGATATTTCAAAAACATATGATTATTTAAAAGATATTGAACATCCTGAAAGACTAACAGAGGATGAGCAAGTTGAACGAGTAGATCTAGCTAGTCAGGTTATGGAAAAAAGAGGAGAAATAGATTCTTCAATCAGATTTCTAAAAGATTTAGCTGACAATTGGAAGGGGCAATCAAGTAAAGTCGTGCCAGTTTACCTTCGATTAGGTTCAAATTACTACGATAATAAAAATTACTCAGAGAGTTTACGTAATTTAAAACATGCAGAAGATATTTTAATTGATAGTCAAAAAACCCCATCAGATTTGCATTTAGAAGTATTAAAATCAATAAGCAAAACATTAACTCAAATGAAAGATCTTAAAGAAAATGAAGCTGTTCTTAGTCGTATGCTCGAAATGTATGAAGAAAAAAACAATTTATCATCCTATCGGTATTCGCTTGGGGATTTGCAATTTGAACAAGGTTTATTGCAAAAAGCCACCGAAACTTGGAAGTTATTAGAAAAAGATAAAAATAAATTTTGGTACACAATGGGACAAGAAAAATTAAAACATGAACAGTGGAAAGATATATATAAAAAATACGCTCAAAAGATTCCAACGATCTCACGTTCAATAGCAAGTGTTCCGACAGAATCGCAATCACCTCAAAATTCACAGCCACAGTCGGAGCCGCAGCAAGAAAATCCAAAATGAGTAAAATAAGAAAGGTAGAAAGTTATGAGTGATTTATTTGATAAAACTACGAATGGGTTAGCAACATCAATTAATATGCGACAACTTCGTCATAATGTTATCGCATCAAATGTAGCAAATGCAGAAACTCCAAATTATCACGCAAAGAAATTAGATTTTGAAGATTCTTTAAGACGAGCTATGGATACAGACGGAATGAGAGGTGTGAGTATGACTCATCCAGAGCATGTTCCTGTTGGTTCTGGAGGAGTAAAAAGTTTAAAGGCAGATATATATGAAAATCCTCATGGTGAAATTAATAATGATGGTAATACTGTAGATTTAGAAAAAGAAATGTCCTCACTATCTGAAAATACCTTATTATATAAAGCTGCTCTTGAGTTGATTAATAAAAAAATTGCTGCACTCAAGTATGCTGCAAGTGAGGGAGGTCGATAATGTCTGATTTTTTATCTGGTATGAGGGTCTCTAGTAGTGGGATGACTGCACAAAGAACTCGAATGAATACCATTTCAAGTAATATTGCAAATATAAATACAACGAGAACTCCAGAAGGTGGTCCATATCGTAGAAAAGATGTTGTCTTTGAAGCTATGCCCGACGCTAAATCATTTGGCGAAGTTATCATGCAATCAGATCCGCGAAGTGATGTCCAACGGGTCCAAGTTACTGATGTCCAAGTTGATACAAAACCACCTTTAATGAAGTATGAACCAGATCATCCTGATGCAAATCAAGAGGGTTATGTTGCTTATCCCAATATTAATCATATGGAAGAAATGGCAAATATGATTATGGCCACAAGGCTTTATGAGGCTAACGTCTCGGCTATGCAAGCAAGTAAAGAAATGGCAAACACAGCTCTTGAAATTGGTAGATAACTTGAGATAAACTAAAAGTAGTATTTTTTAAAATAGGATTTTTTAATTATACGTATTGAATGAAGCCCTGATTAAGGAGATACCATGGATGGTAATATAGAATTTAGAACAAGTGTTTATAATCCTTCAATAGGATCATCTTCTACTTCTTTAACTACTCCTTTATCTACTCCATCATCTACTCCAAGTACTGGTCCCGTCGCAAAATCTTTTTCTGATACTTTAAGTGATGCTCTTCATGAAGTTAATAAATTACAAAAAGAAGCAGATCGAGGAATGCAAGATCTATCTACTGGTAAAACAGATAATATTCCCGAAGTCATGATCGCTGCTGAAAAAGCTGATCTTGCTTTAAAGTTAATGGTTCAAGTTCGAAATAAAATAATTGATGCTTATCACGAAGTTATGAAAATGCAGGTTTAAGGAGTTACTGTGAATAGGTTGTTTGGAAGTTTATTTGCACAATTTAATGAATTTTATAAAGGGCTAAGTCCAACAAAACGAATGTCCCTTATGGGATCTCTTGTCGTTGGATTGATTGCAATTTTATTTTTTATTGGATTAATTGGAGGACAAGACTATGTTCCATTATTTAAAAATATTCCAAGTGATCAGGTTTCAACTTTGGTTTCTAAACTGCAAGAAAAAAATATTCCCTTTCAATTAAAAGATGAAGGTACGACAATTGTTGTCCCCGAACAACTTTTACATTCGACGCAAATGACACTCATGTCAGAGGTTGGCTCTAGTAAAATGGGGTCAATGGGTTTAGAAATTTTTGATAAGCAAGATTTTAGTTCAAATACATACTCGCAAAAAGTTAATTATCAAAGAGCGCTACAAGGCGAATTAATGCGAGCAATTAATACTTTAAATTCTGTTAAACAATCTAAAGTAATATTAGCAATTCCAGCAAAGAAAAATTTTCTTGAAGAATCAACTCCACCATCTGCTTCTGTTGTTTTACAACTTTACCCGGGTAAACAATTATCTCCCGAGCAAATTCGTGGTATTCGATATTTAGTATCAAGTGCCGTAGAAGGTTTGGATGCTGATAGAGTGACAGTTGTTGACGAGCGTGGAAAAATTCTAACTCGTCAAGGAGATCAATCATCAGGTGTTTCCGCTGAAATGATGGAATTAAAAGGTAAGTTAGAAGAAGATATGCAGGGCCGAATTGATATGATTCTGTCTAAAATAGTAGGACAATCAAAAGTCATTGCAAAAGTTGATGTGACTTTGAATACTAAAACCGTATCAAGTTTAGAAGAATCCGTTGATCCTGAGAAAACAGCTGTTAGATCGATTACCAGTGAAGAAGAAACTTTGGATGGAAGTCGTACAAATCCAAGTGGAGTGCCTGGGTCAAGAGCTAATTTGCCAGGAGCTGAAAATACGGGGCAAGTTGGTTTCAATCAAAATGTAAAAAAAGAATTAAAAACTACAAATTATGAAGTTCCTAAAATTGTAAAGAATATTAAAGAGGGTGCTGGTAGTATAGAACGGGTTACTGTAGCTGTGCTTGTTGATGGTGTTCAACAATCTACAACTAAAGAAGATGGTAGTGTTGAATTAAAATGGACTCCACGAACTGAAGAAGAATTACAAAAATATGAAACCTTAGTAAAAAACGCAATTGGATTTAATTCAAATCGTGGCGATTCGGTAAAAATAGAAAATATTCAATTTGCACAAGAAGATTTTTCTGAGTCAGAGAAAATTCTTACAAACTTAGAACGAAAAAGATTATTGCAAGCATTTTTAAAATGGATCTTGATGGGATTTTCGTTGGCATTATTTTTTATGATAGTTATCCGACCGTTTATGCAATGGGTGACTGATAGCTTTCAAGATTCAGTTGAAGAAATGTTACCTCGTACAATCGAAGAGCTTGAAGAGCTTCATAGTGTTGACAATACATTGCCAGGAATGAGTTCAGCGTTACCTGTTCTTGAAGAGAGTGTTGATCCTGATAAGGCTGAAAGTGAATTATTAAAAGATAGAATTTTAGATATTGTTGGTAAAGACGATGAAAAAGCTTCTGGAGCCTTATCCCTATGGTTAGTGAGAAAGGAAGAAAAGTAGTATGAGTCGATTAACAAAATTAGAAAATATAAGTTTTGAAAATTTAAAAGGCTTTGAAAAAGCTGCAATTCTTCTAAATTATCTTGGAAAAGATGCTGCGTCGATATTGTTTAAGAGTATGGATGATACAGATATTCGAAAACTTATAAACATCATGGGAAAGTTTAGAGTTGTACCCGTTCATGTTACAAAACGAGTTCTAGAAGAATTTTATGAAATGATCAGTGAATCACAAGAGTATATTTTCTCAGATCAATTAACCCAAAAAGATAATATCGTAGCCGCAATTGGTGAAGAACGTGCTCGAGGAATTTTGGGGGGCTTAAATTCAAATGTTTCACAAGCACGAAATCTTGAAAGTTTAGAAACGGTCGATGCAAAATCTCTCGCTAACTTTTTAGTGAATGAGCATCCACAAACAGTGGCTGTGATATTAGCACATCTAGAAGCTGAGAAAAAATCTGAGGTTTTAAAAAGATTGCCAGATAGTTTACAAGCTGAAGTTGTTTTAAGAATGGCAAATTTAGAACATGTTGCTCCAGAGTTAATTGCCGAAGTGGATCGTGTTTTAAAATCAGAATTAGCATCAATGGGAACTGTTGAGCAAGCTACACTTGGAGGCGTACAACCAGTGGCAGAGATGTTAAATATTATGGATAAAAATACCGAAGCAAGTATCATGTCACGTCTTGAAGAAAAAGATCCAATTTTAGCAGAAGAGATTCGTAAATTAATGTTTGTCTTTGATGATATTATTAAAATAGACGACAAGGGTATTCAAGCACTTCTTAAAGAAGTACCTAATGATAAATTACTTCTTGCTCTAAAAACTGCAAGTGAAGAAATTCGTCTTAAAATTTTTAAGAATATAAGTCAAAGGGCTGCTGAAATGCTAAAAGAAGATTTAGCTAATATGGGACCTTCTCGTTTGAGTGATGTTGAAACGGCTCAACAAGAAATTGTTAATATAGCAAGAAGACTTGAAGCTGAAGGAAAGATCCTCATAGCACGAGGTGGATCTGATGATGCATTAGTTTAGAAATATTTGTTAAAATGAAAGTAGTAATTTGATGGGTTTAAGAATAATAAAAGCTAAAAAAGTATTTGATGAAGTTTTGATGTTTGAACCTCAAAAGTTAGAGGTAATAGATCCTGAGTTAATGAATCGAATGGTTAGATCAGAAGCAAATAATCCGGACTTTAAAATTTCAGAAGTTGTGAGAAATTTCACTGGACTTAAAGAAAAAGAAATCCAAGAAGTTGAAATTGACTTAGAAAGAAGAGCTCTAGAACAACTCCAAGGAGTTCAAGAAAGTGCTTATCAAGAAGCTTATAAACTGGGTGAAGATGAAGGTAAAAAAGAAGCCTATGAGTTTCATAAAAAAGATATTGTAAAAAAATTAGAATCTATAGATCAATTATTTAATACTGTAAGTCACCTAAAAGAACAATTATTGAATGCTAATGAAAATCATATTATTCAATTAGTTTATCATTTGGCTAAATTAATTGCGCGCAAAGAAATTTCACAAAATCAAAATGATGTCATATTAGCAGTACTTTCAGAAAGTTTAAAGTTGGCCCATTCTGAAGAAAAAGTTCGAGTACATATTTCTGAACAACAAATAGATTTTCTTGAATCTTTACAAAAAGAATCTGGTCGTGAAATGGAATTCTTAAAAAATCTAGAACTAGTTACAGATAAAAATATTGAACCAGGTGGTTGTATCATTTCGACTAATTATGGCGAAGTCGACGCGAGAGTCGCTGAACGTGCAGAACAACTTTGGAATACTTTAAAAGACACATTACCGGCATCTAAGGATGTGATAGAATCATGATTAATAGCAATAAAAGATTGGATCATTCAAATTCTGAAAATATTTTTGAGTTACAAAAATATTATAAAGCTCTTGAAAATCAGCATTTCACAAAAGACAGTGGTAAGGTAACAGAGGTAAATGGATTATTAATTAAGGGCTATTTACCAGGTGCAAGTGTTGGTAGTATAGTAAAAATTTTTCCTGCTGGAGCTAGTGATTCAGAATTTTTAGCTGAGGTTGTCGGTTTTAAAGATCAAGCAGTACTTATGATGCCTCTTGGAAATATGAAGGGTGTTAACTTAGGATCTCGAATGACACTCATGAGACAAACGGCAACAGTTAAAGTTAGTTCATTTTTGCTGGGTAGAGTGATCGATGGACTTGGTTCACCAATAGATCAAAAGGGTCCCATTGAACAATCAAGAGATGTTCCGCTTTATAAAGAGGTTCGTAATCCAATGGAGCGAACTCCAATACATGAACCGCTTGATTTAGGAATACGTGCCATCAACAGTGCTATTACTGTTGGACGTGGTCAAAGAGTAGGAATTTTAGCAGGTTCAGGTGTTGGTAAATCTGTGTTACTTGGAATGATGGCTCGCTACACTGATGCGGATGTCAATGTTATTGCTTTGATTGGGGAACGAGGCAGAGAGTTGCGAGAATTTATTGAACATGATTTAGGAGAAGAAGGATTAAAAAAATCAATTATTGTTGTAGCGACAAGTGATCAAGGCCCTTTAATTCGTATGCGGGGAGCATATGTTGCAATGGCTATTGCAGAGTACTTTAGTTCATTAGGCAAAAATGTTTTATTTATGATGGATTCTGTAACTCGTTTTGCAATGGCACAACGAGAGGTTGGTTTAAGTATTGGAGAACCTCCAGCAACCAAAGGTTATACACCAAGTGTATTTGCCTTATTGCCAAAGTTATTAGAGAGAGCCGGTGCCTTTGAAGGTGAAGGTACAATTACCGGATTGTACACAGTTCTTGTTGAAGGTGATGATATGGATGATCCTATTGGAGATTCTGTAAGGTCAATTGTAGATGGGCATATTGTATTAACGAGAAAGTTAGCGCAACGTGGACATTTTCCCGCAATAGATGTTTTGCAAAGTACAAGTCGGGTTATGAAAAATGTAACAGATAATTCACATCAATTATTAGCACGTGAAATGAGAGAAGTACTTGCTGTTTACAAAGAAGCCGAAGATTTAATTAACATTGGAGCTTATAAGCAAGGTGCAAATCCAAAAATTGACAGAGCGATCAAAGTTTACGATCAGATTGTAGAGTTTCTTCGACAAAATGTGGAAGATGCTTCAAATTTTAAAAAAACAATAGAGTCATTAAAAAGTATTTTGAGGTAGAATTTGAGTTTTCACTTTGGTCTAGAAAAATTAATGAATCATCGAAAAAATTTACAAGATGAAGCCAGCAAGAATTATTTAAATTCACAAGCCGAATATCAAAAACAAAATCAAATCTTGCATCAATATTATATGGATATCGAGACTGCACGAAAAAATGGATTTGAAATTCAATTATCTGGAGGAAAAAATTCAGCAGAATCCTTGTGTCAAATAAATGACTATATTAAAGGAACAGAATTTAAAATTGAACAACAAAGACAAGTTGTGCGAAGGTGTTTAGAAAAAGTCGAGGAAATGCAGGAACTTTTGCGTGAAGCTTCGATTGAGTATAAGATAATGGAAAAGCTCAAAGAAAAAAAGAAAGAAGAATTTAAAGAAGTTGAAAAGAAAAAAGAAATTAAAGAGCTAGATGAAATGGTTACATCGAGAATTAAAAAAAGCGAGAAGTAATGAAAAGTGGTTATGATCAATTTTTTAAAAAAGCAAAAGAAAATGCTAATACTAATTCTAATACTAGCATTAATAAAAGAAAGTATTTCATTAAGAGAAACAGTAAAAAAAATAAAAATAAATCTTCTTTGATCTGGGTTTGTTTATTTGGTTTTATTTCGACTTTAGCAGTTTTTATATTACTTGAGGATTCTGACGAAGTTTTTAAAACAATAAGCGCATTCCAAATTCCAAATATTCCTAAAATAGAAATTTCATTTTTAAAAAAAGTCAAAGCAGAAGAGAAAGTAGAAGCTAAAATCGAAAATAAAACAGCTGACTTGAAGGCTGGAGTAGAATCCACTGAAACAGCTAAGTCTGATGGAAATAAAAAAGATTATTCAGAGGATGAGCTAAATCATTTTGCACGATTGGCAGAACGAAAAAAAGAATTAGATGAACGAGAAAAAAATCTTCAAAAAATGGAAGCAGAAATCTTAGTTCAAAAAACAGAGTTGGATGCAAAATTAAAAGATCTAGAAGAAATGCGAAAAAAAATAAGTTCTGTTTTAGATGATAAAGTACAATTGGATGATAAGAGAATAGAAAATTTAGTACAATTTTATTCAAGCATGAAACCGCAACAATCTGCTAAAATCATGGAAAGTATTGATGAGAGTTTGGCAGTAGAAGTTTTGTCACGAATGAAAAAGAAAAGTGCTGCGGATATCATGAATTTAATTGCCCCAGAAAAAGCTAAAGCGATTTCAGAAAAATATGCAGGTTATAGAAAGTGATTATTAAATAATAACAATAAGAAAGGAGAAAAAATGTTGGATGTTCAAGGTAAACCTTTTGCATCCTTTGAGAAGATTGGTCCACTTGGGTCTCAAAAAAATCAGGTTAAAAGTGATTTTGATTCAATGCTAAATCAAAATGATCGAAAGTCGATATCTGGAGAAAGCAAAGAAGCTGGGTTAGAATACGATGAAAATAAAGTACCAAATAAAATACCAAATAAGGTACTTAATAAAGTCGAAAAAAACTTAGTAAAAAAATCAAATTTAACAAAATCTTTTGAGAAAAAAGAAAAACCCATAATTGAAAATATGGGATTAAAGGCTGAATCGAACTTTGAAGTTGAACCTCAAAAAATTGCCATGCAAAGTTTCATGGACTCTATGGAGAGTGAACTTGGTGTGACGCCAGATCGAATAGTGGCGGCTTGGGCAAAAATGAGTGAAGCTCAATTAAATCAAAGTCCAGAGGAAACAAAAGATCAATTTGTTACGAATTTAGGATTAACAAATACAGAAAATCTTGTTGCTAAAAATCTATACGAGAACATGGTTAGTAAATCGATTGCTAATACTTCTACTGTTTTAACAGATATTGAAGCACAACAAGGAATAAATTTACCTAGTAGTTTTGAGCCAGTTGAATCTATAGATTCGGTAATTCCATTTAATTCGGTAATTCCATTTAATTCGGTAGTTCCAAATAATACAGAATTAAAGAGTTCTGATTTGAATAGTACAAAGCCAAATTATGAATCAGAAAATTTAAAGGAAGTAGATAAAGCTAAGACTAAGTCTAAGCCTAAGCCTTCTGAATTTTCAATTTTTCCAGAGCGCGAAACAACTGTTGATAATCAATTTGTTGAAGGAGAAGATAAAGGTGATGGAGAGGTTGTAATTGGTGATAAAAAATTGGATCCACAATTTCAATCACAATCTCAATCTCAATCTCAATCACAGGTTCAAACTAAACCTAACCTTCACAAAATGTCGGCTGCTGATCGTAAAAAGTATTTGAATCAATCCATAGATCAGATGAATAATAGTTTTTTTAGAAATAATTTGTCAGAATCAAATTCTAAATCTACTATGATCAATCAATCAAATTTGGATACTTTGAACGTAGTAAATCCTTATCAACAGCAACAACTAAAGATGTTAGAGCAGCAAGAAGCAGCAAACTTATCTATCCCTCCTCAACTTAATATTGATGAACTTAAGAGCCCAATTCAGGGTTCAGGTGCTCTTGTAAAAGATAATGATGATCTTAATCAAGAAAATGATCAGAACCATGAGTCTGATTTTAATCAAGATCGATCTTTTCAAGATCAAGTTTATAATACCCTCAAAAAAGAATGGGGAGATCAATCGTTATCCCAAGTTAAAGGAAGTAACGCTCCTATGACTGATTATGATAAGGCAGCCAATGTTCAAAAAATAATGGAGCAGGCGCAAGTCTTAACACAAGTTGGTGGTGGAGAAATGCGAGTTAAGCTTACACCTGAGGGAATGGGTGATGTTCATCTCAAAGTTGTTGTTCAAAATGGAAAAGTTGATTTGGAGTTTAAAACTCAAAATAAAGAGATCCAGAAATTGCTTGAAAACAATTTAAGTGATTTGAAATCTCAGTTATCCCATCATAAATTAGCTGTTGATAATGTTCAAGTTGATGTATCGACTCAAGATAATTTATCACAAAGGGATCAGTTCATGCGTGATATGAGTCAACAACAATGGGAACAATCTCGTGAACAAGCTCGACAATTTATGGGTCAATTTCGTGAAAATAATTTTTTTAATCGCCAAAACTTAATGGATGACTTTGGTGCTAATGGATTTAGAGAATCAAAGCGTGATGATTTAACTCCAGCACCAATAGAACGATCTGCTAATGCAAGATCAAATTCTGTAAGTAGAGGAAGTGGTTTGAACTTAGTGGCTTAGGAGGATTTTTATGCCAATGTCAATTAAACCAGGAACAAAAACATTTGCAGACCGAGCAACAGAACCAGGTATTTCAAAAGATAGTGGCGCTAAAAATCTAAGCGCCACTGAAATGCAAAACTTTGGTGGGCAGTCTACAGATGAGATTCTAAATAAAATTGCAGATCCGAATTGGGTAGATCCCAGTAAAAAAATTCGTCAAGTTGGAGATAAAAATTTAGACAAAGACGCATTCATGAAGTTAATGTTAACTCAGATGAAACATCAAGATCCAACCAATCCCATGCAAGCCCATGAGATGGCTTCACAACTCGCTTCGTTTACTTCTTTAGAGCAATTACAAAATTTAAATTCGACTCTAACAGAAATGAAAAAAGATCAAGCACCCATGGCTAATTACGAAATGTTAAATTTTATTGGTAAATCAGTGAGTGGTGATAGTGCTGAAATCGTGCGATCGCAAGGTGATAAAGATCATGAGTTTAAATTTAATTTAGGTAAAGAATCAACTGATGTTACAATTAAATTGACGAATTCAAATGGTGATGTCGTTCGGTCTTTTGAAATTAAAAATTTAAAAGCTGGCGAAAATAGCATGAAATGGAATGGGCAAGATGACAAGGGCGTTGAACAAACTGCTGGTGTTTATAAATTTGAAGTTGAAGCAAAAGATAAAACTGGAAATAAAGTTACTGTGGATACAAAATTTGATGGAACAATTTCAGGTGTCAATTTTTCTTCAGCAGGACCGGTACTAATGATTGGAAACCGTGGTGTTAAGTTAAGTGATGTCAAAAAAATTGTAGATCCAAAGTTAGAACCCAAAGAAGGTTCTATGACAGAAAATCAACAGGTTCTTCCAAATGACCAGAATTATAAAGCAAAAGAAAAAACTGACTTGAAGAAACCTGCAGAGGTGGCACAAACTGTAAAAGGTAATTTATCTGAAATTGCGATGTCTCGAAAAGTTGCTGATCAAATAGGTAAAGAGACGGGTAAAAATGTGGTGTTGTAATGGATATTAAAAATAATTTTCAACCACAAATTAACAATCTGGATTTTAAAAATCCCGTTGGAGGATCTAATAATAATGTTGGTGCAGGCACTCAAGGCGGGCCAACATTTAAAGATACTTTAGATAAATTACAACAAGCCCATTTACAAGGAGGATTAACTAATCATCCACCACCAAATGGATTGCAAACAACCAGTGGTATTAAATTTTCAAATCACGCTGTAGAAAGAATGAGAACGAGAGGAGTTAATTTTACAAAAGAACAAATGGATAAATTAGGAAATGCTGTTCAAAAGGCAGCGGCTAAAGGTTCAAAAGATTCTTTGGTGTTAATGGATGACACAGCTTTAATTGTGAGTGTTAAAAATAATACTGTTGTAACAGTAGTTGATAAATCTTCACTTAAAGAAAATGTGTTCACAAATATTGATAGTACAATAGTAGTTTAAATAAGAAAAAAATTTTAGTGATTAGTATAATTATTAAAGTAAGAAATAAAAATTAAATAAAATAGGGGCCGGTCCCGCAAGGGGAGCCCCTCCAAACAGGTTTTCAATCGACAGCGAAAACCTTGAACATGGAGGTTCTATGGGAGTATTTTCGTCATTGTATACTGGTGTATCTGGTATGACATCACAAGGTGAAGCGTTAGGGGTTATCGGAGATAACATTGCTAACGTAAACACCGTAGGTTTTAAAGCTTCACGTGCTGAGTTTCAAGATATCATGTCAAAAAGCATAAAAGGGATTTTGGGTGGGAATCAAATTGGACGAGGTGTAAAAGTTGGTGCTGTAAATCCAATTTTAACTCAAGGTAATACGGATACTACTGAAAAAGCAACTGACCTTGCTATTCAAGGTGATGGTATGTTTGTTTTAAAAGGATCTGATGGTGAAACATTTACTAGAGATGGTTCTTTTCATTTTGATAAAGAAGGCTACTTAGTAACTAACGACAATCAAAGAGTTCAAGGTTTTGAAGCTGATGAAAAAGGAAAAATTATAAATAAGCTTGGTGATATAAAATTTCCAAGAGTATTAACTCCTGCTAAAGCAACAACTAAAATTAAAATGGAATTAAATTTAGATTCAAGAGCAGATCTAGCAAAAAAATTTGATGAAAAAGACCCATATACCACTTCTCATTATTCAACAGGTGTTGAAATGTACGATTCTCAAGGTAATAAACATTTATTAACAATGTTCTTTAATAAAGTGAATGATAGAGAATGGGAATACAAAGGGATGTGTGATGGCAAGGAAGTTACTGGTGGTGATGCTGGTGAAATGAAAGCCGTAGTTAAAGGAAAATTGACTTTTACAGTTGATGGGAAATTAGATACTGAGGAAATTACAAGTTCTGATTTTAATTTTAAAGATGGTGCTCTTCAAGATCAAAAAATTGCAATTGATTTTGGTGATTCAATCAAAACTGATGGTGGAAAAGGTATCGACGGCACAAAACAATACGGAAGAGAGTCCGATCTAAACTCTTGGCATCAAGATGGAGCTATGGCGGGAACAATTACAGGTATGTCTTTTAATGATGAAGGTGTCTTAACTTGTTTGTATTCAAATGGTGAAGCACGGGATTTATCTCAAGTTGCGCTGGCAAAATTTGAAAACACTGAGGGGTTATTTAAAGTAGGTAATAACCGACTGAAGGAATCCAGAGAAGGTGGGACACCATCAATCGGAACTGCAGGACGAGCTGGTCGCGGTAAACTTTTTGCAAAATCTCTTGAAAGATCTACAGTTGACTTAGCAACTGAGTTTGTAAACCTAATTCAAAACCAAAGAGGGTTTCAGGCCAATGCAAAAACGATTTCAACAACAGATCAATTATTAGAAGAAGTAATCAATATTAAGAGATAATTAATAATTAATATTTAATATTTTATAAACAACGTAAGTAGCGCTGATTATCATCATAAATTTCGCTTCTTACGTTGATTATGTTTTCTAATTCAGATTAAATTATAATTTTCACGAATAGAGAATAAATTAAAAGTTTGTTCCATCATTAAATTTTGATAAACTTGAAAAGTTTCTCCAGCACATTTTTTCCAAGTAAATTGAAGTGCTCGAGAATAACCTTCTTGAATTAATACTTTTCTAAAAAATTCATCTTCATGGGCTTTGCGTATTGCATAGCTCATCATTTCTGGATATTTAGGATCTACAAGTAAGGACGCTCCAGTAGCCAATTCGCTTATCGCTGATTTATTGACGGCAACTACTGGAATTTTTCTCATCATCGCCTCTAATACAGGAATACCAAATCCTTCATAAATTGATGGATAAACAAATACACGTGAGTTTTCATAAAGTGAAAGTAAATCAATATTACTTACATAACCAGTTGTTTCAATAAACTGTTTATACTTGTGATTAGAAATAAGAGTTAATATTTCTTGTCCTTGGTATCCAAGTTTTCCAACTATTTTTAAATTTAATTCAGATTTATTTTCTTTCAAAATATAAAATGCATCTAATAAAAGTTTTAAGTTTTTTCTTTTTTCTATATTTCCAACAAATAAAATATATGGAGCTTCAGTAGTTTTGTTTATAGAACTCGAGCTGTTATTGATATGATTACAACCTAAATAAATAACAGAAGTCTTTTTTTCATAGTGTGGAAAAAAATGAACAAATCGCTCACGAGTAAAATTAGATACACAAATGATATGATCAGGTTTTTTATTTTCAATATTTGAGTATAGTTTTTTTCTAGAATTAAAAGCAAAATTGGAATCAAGTAAGTTCGGTTCAAACGCTGCCATATCGTGAATGGTAATAATTTTTTTTCCTCTTGAAGGAAAACTTAATTTAAAATCTAAACCATGGTTAATTGCAATATTAAATTTAGTTGCTGAAGTTAAGCTAGGAAGTAAATGGACTTTATTTTCAATTATTTTTTCAATTTTGTTTTTGTATTTAAATTTTTTAAGAGGAAGTCCAAAAACTGGGGTTATATTTTTCTGAGTCGAAACATTTTTTATGAAATTTAATGTGTATACACCTATTCCAGATAAATTATTTTCGCACAGGGGAGAGGTATCTATTAATATTTGTGTCATGATACATTTATCTCGTAAAACTTTGAAAAAGTAAAAACAAGCGTTTGTTAAATCATCTTAACACAAACTTAACTTGAGTATTAAACTGCTTAAAAATATGAGACAGATCAAAAAGGAGTTCTATATGCTTTCTAAAAATATTTATACAGTACTGTGCTTATTATTATCTTCGCAAATTTCAGTTGCAGATACAAAAATAAAAATCTCAGGTTCAGATACTCTAGCTGGCGTTATGACTGAAGCAATTATAAATGCAGGGTTAAATGAACAAATAGTTTATGTAGGAGGGGGATCTGGTGTTGGTGAAAAAGCACTTGTTGCAGGAGAAATTGGAATTACCGCAATGTCTAGAGAGTTTAAGCCAGAGTTAGTATCACAAGTTGGGCCTGAGGGAGTAGTTATTAATCCTTATATATTGGGGTTAGATGGGTTAGGAATTTTTGTTAATCAAAATAATTCTTTAAAAAATATTGATTTTTCAACTTTAGTTAAAATTTATTCTTGTGAGATTAAAACTTGGGAACAGGTTCCTGGGTCTGGTAAAACTGGTGCAATTCTTGCTTTAAGAAGAAACGATCAATCAGGGACCACTGATACATTTAAACATTTATTGGGCGTGAAAAAATTTGGTGATTGCATTCAGATTCTTCAAGAAACTCAAGATATAGCAGAAAGAACTTCAAAAGAAGAAAACACTATTGGTTATGCTGGATTGAGTGCAAAACTTGAAGGAAATAAAACCTTGGCAATTGCGACTCAAGCTCAAGGTCCATTTGTTAACCCTAGTACGACCACAATTAGAAACGAAAGCTACCCATTGTCTCGTAAATTATATTTTTACTATGTTTCTGGTTCAAGAAATCCAAACCCAACAGAAATGCAATTGTTGGATTTAGTTACTGATAGATCATTTATGGATCCAATTATTCAAAATCATGAATTTGTAACATTAGATTAATTTTATTTTTTTGACATAGAAAAAAGTGAGGACTTTTTGAAAAGCACAATTAATTTTAATTTTTCTTTAGTTCTCACTTTGTTGTTAAAGATAATTTCATTCTTACTATATGGTTGTGGCGGAAAATATTCTCCAGTTGAAGAGAAGACAATAAAGACTCAAAATTGCAAGCCTGTTGATAAGTTTAACCTTGATGAAATAATATATACTGGAGCAAAAGTTTCGGGACGACAAAGCTTTTCAGATGTTAGAAGTTCAGTAAATTCAGCATGTATGAGTTGTCATATGGCGCCTGCTCGTAGTGGGGGATTTACGTATATTGATTCATACAAAGGTGAATTTAAAACAATTTCTGGTCAAAGCGAATTCTATAATGGATTTTTTGAACAAGCTGAAAAAATTCATGAATATATTTTTCATCCAGATGATAATAAAAGAATGCCTCCCTTAGATCGTAGAAAGCAGCATCCTGAAATTTTTATTAAGATTGGAGAAAAAGTACAGGCTTGGATTAATGCCGGTAAGCCAGATGGTTCTTTTGAAGTTTCAAATACAGGGAGTTCTCAATTTGTAGATCCAAAAACTGTAAAAGAAGAATATCAAAAAATTCCAAGACAAAGACGTGATGAAATAGGGGACTGCACTCCCAATGCCAATGTTATAGGAACAGATTTTTGGAGAGATAGAAAATTTGCAAGTCTGGAAACATTACCTGAAGACTTGTCTGAAACAGATATTATATCTCTTGATAGTTTTGAATTAGCTAAAAAAGGAACAGTAGCTTATAATGTTGAATATCCGCTTTGGGCTGATAATGCTGATAAAGGAAGATTTATCCATCTCCCAGTTAAGTTAGATGGGTTAAAGTTAATTCGTGAAAAAATTATATATGATAGTGAAAAACAAAAATTTATTATTCCCGAAAATACAAGATTTTATAAAAACTTTTATAAAAAATATTTAGGTATTGATGGAAAATATCATTTTCGAAGAATCGAAACTCGTATTATAGTTGTGAGATATCCTTTTGAAAAATCGTTAATGGGAAGCTACAAATGGGATGAGTTTGAACAAACTGCTAAAATAATTGATACTCCCTATCGAGATGGTACTCCTTTTAAGGATACTATTTATACAATAACTATTGATGAAATAAAAAATAAAACTCGTGATTACCCTATCCCTGGTCGACAAAGATGTTTAAACTGTCATATGGGAGGAGTTGATGGGGGGCCAGTACTAGGATTTACCCCACTGCAATTAAATCGAAGAGAAGAGGGGCTCTCAGCAAGCGGTCGAGATGGTAGAGTTACAGAGAATGAATTGAATCAAGTTAATCGACTCATTACTTATGGATTCATTGATAATTTATCTTCTAATAATGAATTACCAAAATTAGAAACTTCACTTCCTAATTATATTCCGAGTGAATTTGAACTTAAGGCACAGGGGTATTTTGTTGGTAACTGTGCCCATTGTCACAATCCAAGTGGACTTGCATATTCAGTTGAAAATAAGACTAATTTAAATTTAACAGCTGGTGCTATTTTTGCTTTTAATACAAAAATATTAAGTACTCAGGTCTCTGGAAGATATTTAGTACATAAAGACGGAGATCTTGATCAGAGTCATATTTGGCATAAAATTTCTGATTCAAGTGCGCAACTTGGTATGACAAATCAAATGCCTATGGATACTCCTGGGGCACCGGACTGTACTGTTTTAAGAGTTGTTGGTAAATGGATTAAAAGTTTTGAAAGCAATATAAGTGCAACACAGTTTGAACCAAATTGCAAAAAAAATGTTGAAGCAAGATGGATTGATCAAGATTTTACAGTTGTAAAATCAGATTTTTATATTCCAAAACGAAATGATTGGAAAGATTTAATAGTAGGTATGCCAATTAAGTTTCGAGATATAAAAATAGATTCTTCTTTAGAAAATGTTGCTAATCAAGATATTGCAGTTGGTTTTTGGAATGCAAAACCAATTTGCAAATTTCCAGAAAAAACTTTATCAACAGAAGAAATAAAACCATGGATGATGAGAGGAACAAAGCCAAAACGTCCTTTTGGCGAAATATATTTTACATCTCCAGGTTCTTGGTTTTATCGCAATTCATGTTTAAAATGTCATGGAACTGGAGCTGATGGAAATTCGTCGCTAGCAAGAAGTATTTTAAATTGGTCCGGTGGTGAAGTTAGAGTGGCAAATCTGATAGATGGTATGTTTGGTTTAAAAAATGAAAATTTAAAAACATTTGATTTAGATGGTGTTAATTTTGCACCTCAATATTTTATCTGGATGGCAATGGAAGGAACTAGAGTACGTTTTCCACAGGAATTAAGTGGCTTTTTAGGAAAGCATGGTGGACAAATGTTAAATCAACTTCGAGAAAAGTGTCGTAGTCAAATTTCTATAGAGAAAAAATCAAATCCCAATTTTATGGATCATGAGGTTTATAATAAAATATGCTTCTTTAATAATTTAAATAGCAAAGCAGAAGAATTATCTTATAACGAAGAAACAGGACTTCCAAATCAGCCAGAAGCTGTTGAGAAATGGTTAGATCAAGCAGCTTACAATATTGGATTTTCAATTTTTAATTTTTTAAAAGAAGGTAGTTTGAATCAATTAAAACCAGGTAATGATCAGTGTGAAATTAATTTTTCAAAAGAAAAAATGAGTTCAATGTGATTAAAATTAATTTTTCTTTTAAATATAACATTATAGAAATGTTAACTTTATTTTGCTTTATGCTTTTTTCTGCTTGTAATTATAATCACGTAAAAGAAACAGAAATTAATAGTGGAAATAAAGCTAGCCAGTTAAAAATTCAAAATAACTATGAATTAACATATGAAAATATTAAATCTAATATTTTAAATAAATACTGTTTGCAATGTCATAGTAATACAGCTGGAAATCAAGGTAACCTCAACTTAGAAAATTTGCAAGGGATCAAGATTTCATTAGATAGTATTTACTATCGAAGCATTGAATTAAAAAATATGCCAAGTGATAAAAAACTTAATCCTGAAGAGTTTGAAATATTTAAGAATTGGTTAGAAGCGGGTGCCCCAGAAGTTAGTACAGGATCTAATTTTGTTAATATGAATGGAAAAGTACTTAATTGGGATATAATTCAATCAGAAATTTTAAGGAACAAATGTTCTTATTGCCATTCATCCCCATCTCCTGTCGCTGGATTAGATTTAGATAATTATGATATTTTTAAAAGTAAAATTAACGAAGTATTTCAAAAAGTCATTTTAAGAAAAGAATTAGATTTAAATGCAAATCAAACTCCTGATGAAGCACATGGAGGACTTGCTCCCCAAGAAAAATTAGGAATTTTAAAATGGATATCAATTGGAATGCCAAAATGATAAGTAAAAGTTTAATTGCAATTAAAATTATTTTATTATTTTACAGTTTTTTAATTATTGAACAAACATTTGCTTATCCAGAAATGGTCAGACATGGGTATTTAAGCTGTAATGGGTGTCATAGCTCTACTGGTGGCGGTGATTATTTATCTGATTATGGTCGAAGTATCCATGAAGAACTTATATCAGCACAGCAAGTATTTGTTAATTTTCAAAAAAATGAAAATAGAGATTCTGATATTGATAATGAATCAAAGTTGGCTGGTATATTTATAGGTGAGCTAAGATTTCAATACGGGTTTAAAGCTAGACTTCTCCAGTCTTTTTTAGAAAATTCACAAATATCAAAAGCTCGATTCATGATAATGCAATTGCAAGGTGATGCATTGCTTAGCTATAGCGATAAGATAGATTTATTTTATTCACTAGGAAGACAAGAACCAAAAATACCAGATGCAACTTTTAAAGATTACATCTATACTCCTCAAGCTTGGATTCAATATAAAAATCAAATAACTGAAGAATTTGGTTTTAGTATCAGAAGTGGAAAATATATTCCAAATTATGGAGTAAATTTTGCGGAGCATGTGTTTTTAGTTCGAAGTGCCCTTGGTTTTGGTCCAGGTCAAGAATCAAATAATCTTGAGTTGAGTGGGCAATATTTAAATGAAGAAATAAATTTATCATTCGTCAATCAAAAAGAAAAAAAATACTTTATCTCAAAGTATTCGCATTCATTTATTGATAATAATTTAAAAATTGGAATTAACACTAAAACAACTTCAGATCAAAAGGACTATTCAGTGTTAGGAGTTTTTTTAATCAAGGGTTTTGAAAATCATAAGTATTTGATTTTTGAAATTGATAAAAGACAAAACTTTGATCATAAAAATGGTTTGATTGAAACTTTAAAATATGGACAAGAAATAAGTAGGGGGCTTCAGTATTTTCTTATTCAAGAATATGCAAATTTCAATATTGAAATCACTGACCCTCATCAAGAATCATTAGGAATAGGTCTGCATTATTTCCCATCTACATTATTTAATTTCGAATCAATTATCAAAAAAGAAAAAAAATCAGAGGTGAGTAATGAATTTCAAAACATTCTATGGATTATTGGTACTATGTCTATTTAGTAGTTTAATAAATATAAATAAAGCATTTTCACAAGAGAATAATTTAAAATCAGAGAAAATAAATTGGTCTGGTGATTTTAGATATCGATTCCAATCAGTCCTTGAAGATAGTAAAAGGCAAAGAACTATACAACGATTGCAAGGAAAGTTAACACTCGAAGCTAATCCCAATGATGAATCAAAAGTTTTTTTACAATTTTTAACAGGAACAGGATCAACTAGCGGTAATCAGTCAATTGGAGATAGTGATTCACCAGGTATGCCCCGTAGAAGTTTTGGATTAAATTTGCTTTATTTTGAAAGCCAATTACCTTTCAATGCTAAATTAATTGGTGGAAAAATGCCCATCCCGTTTTATTTTGTAGGTAAACATCAAATTATACTTGATAAAGATATTTCACCAGAAGGCCTTGCGATCAAAACCGATTTTTTAATTTCAGAAAATGGAAAGTTTAAAATTAATTTAGGACACTTTCAAATTAAAGAGCGATACGATAATTTGTTTAATGTAGATTTAACTGATGTTCAATTAAATGGATTACAAACTCAATTTGAAATTAAGCTCGAAAGATATATTTTAAATTTAAACTATGGTATTTATAGTTTTATCTCTTTAAGAGATGAATCGCCAGCCGTGACAGGTAATGCAGGCAAGACCAATACTGATAGTCATTATAATACAACAGATTTGAATGGTAACTATCCTACTAATTTTGACATTCGAGATCAGGGAATAGAATTAAAAGTTAACCTTGGAGAAGGTATTGGAAATATCCATTTTGCTATTGGGCAAAGTAATAATTTAGACGTATCAACATTAAATAAAGCTGCAATACAAACTATTTCTTATCAAAATGGATTTTGGACATTAAGTTTTCAAAATGTAAAAATTGAAAAAGATGCAGTGGTTGGAGCTTTTATGGATTCTGATTTTAATAATGGCAACACATCTACTAGCGGATCTATACTAAGTGTTAATTTTAAAATTAATCCGGAATCACAATTTGTTTTATCTAATTACGATTGCAAAGGGCAAATTGAATCATCCCTTAAAAGAAAATATGAGAGAACACATTTTGATTATATTGTTTCATTTTAGCTTATTTTCATCAAACGAAGTTCATCGGGAATAGGTAATTTAATAATAAATCGTGTATTTGTGGATTCAAAATCATAAGTAAATATTCCGTTATGATCTTTTATTACTTTTCGCGTAAATGTTAATCCAAGCCCAGTTCCTTGATCACCAACTTTATTAGTAAATGCTGAGTTTAAAATTTTATCGACTATTTCTTTTGATATTCCAAGACCTGAATCTGTAATTGTAATTACATAAAAATTGTTCACTTGTGTACAGTCAACTTCAACCCAGGGGTCACTTTGATCCGATAAAGCATCTGCAGAATTACTTAGTAAATTTGCAAAAACTAATGATAACAAAGTTGGATTTCCGTAAATTATTGTGTCTTCATGAAATTTTATTTTCACATCTACTTTATTTTTTCTTAGTTTTGAAGTCATTAAAAACTTTGCATCAGTGATCATATGAATAAGATGAGCTTTATGAAAATTATTTAATGAATCTTTTTTAGAAAATCGTGAAACCGAATTAACTATATTAGTTATTTTTTTAGTTGTTTCTTCCATTAGTTCTAAGTTTTTCTTAATTTCATTTATATCATATTTTTTATCTTTAATGAGATCGCGATAAAGTAATCTTGTTGACATTAATATAATAGTAAGAGGATTTTTGATTTCATGTGCAATAATTCCTGAAATTTCTCCTATAGAAGAAAGTTGAGCTGCGTGTCGCAAATTAATTTCAGCCTCTTTTGCTTTATCTATTTCATTTCGCATTCTTGTTATTGATGTATTAAAAAATTTAGAAAAAATTCCAATCTCATCATTGCCCTCACTATCAAGTAACTTACTTGATTCTGATTCGAGAACATTAGGTATTTGTGATGTAATTTTTGTTAATCTCGTTATAATTAGATTACGAATTAATATATAAGTAATAAAAATATTAACAATTAACATAATAATAAATGCAATAAAACTTATTGATTTAGTTTGTAATGCAAAATTATTTTCAACTCGTGGAATTTGAATTATTGTATTGGCAAGATACTCGTTTGAGTTATTATGTAATGGAAATTGAACAAGTAATAAATCTTTCGAAAATCGATACAAGACATTTTCAGATAGTTTTTCAGAGTGAGTATCAATTTTAAAATCACTTCCAAAGTTTTCAAAAAAATCTTTTGAATTTTTATAGTCGATTTCTTTGGCCATCAATAAAAACCCACCAACGGGAAGTTTTCCTTGAGAGTCAGTAATTGATGTGAGTGCCCAAACAATAATACGATCATTCAACACAGTATAGTTTTCGGAGAAATGCGTAGAATTCAAATTTTTAATTATAGAATTAAAGTAATTAATTTTGCTTTTTTCAGAATGTTCCCATTTTAACCATGGATAATAAGTTGATCGAGAAAATATCAAATTTTTATCTTTACTGTAAATTAAAATATGATTCATCTTAAAAATATTTAAATAGGCGTCATTTATATTTTTTTCGATAAAAGTATTTTTCTTACCGAGAGTAAAATCATAAAGATCGTCCCAATTTGACCAATCTGTGGTTTTTGATTTTACCAATGATAATTGTGAGTGTAATAGTGATTTAAATCGTTCTTCAATTTTTATTGAGCTTTCAATTTCAACTTGTTCTACAAAATCGTTAAACTTAGTGTTTATAATACTAAGAAGTAGGAGTGTTAAGATAACTTGGACTCCAGTTAAAATCATTATTACTTTTATTGAAATTTTCACAATTACTTAGTCGGTTACTTTAGTGAATATATGAAGGCAGTTAAATAATTAAATTACTTTTGTCTAGGATAATTTTCCACAAGTGTTTTTAAATTATTGTGAATGAGTGTTAGTTCATTAAAATCGTCAGGGGGGAGCAATTCTCTGCTAAAGTCATTTAGTAGTTGTGCCATTTGTTTAAATTTTTCATCCTTTTTATTATTTAAATAAGCTTGATATTTTAAACTAGCCTCTTCAAAAGTCGGGATACCATATTGATCATTTAATGCTAATGCTCGTGTTGGTACAACCTGAAAAGCATACTCATTAAAATATTCTTTTAAAACACCATCCTTAATATCGTCTTGAGAAATTTTACTTAAAGGTAGTTCATAAGTAAAAGTTCTGACTTTAAATTCAATAAGCTCTTCAAGTTTATAAAAATTAGCAACAATTTTAGATTTTTCTATATGAGAAATTTCTAATTGCAATGTATTTTCAATTAATAATTTTCGGTCTATAGCTTTTGAATACAAATAAGAATTAAAATCAGTATAATTATTTGAAATAAGATATTTTGATTTTAAAAAAGTGTAAGATTCTTGATATTTTTTTTCCCGTGAAGGAAAAAAATAATATCCTTCTTTTTCTATTTTATCAATATCCGAAAAAATAATTTTATTATTTGGTGTGTTTATAAAAAACTCTTTTAATTTATTTGGCAGACTTGTATATTCGTCAAAAAGTTCAGAATAAGGAAAACCTATTTTTAGAAGTGAAAAAGTCTCTTGCGCGCAGTTATTACTTAAGAATTTATAGTCACCCACATAACTCCAATGAGTGTCTATTATTGCTTTAAATACATTCTGCATGGCACTTTTATTTTTAATTGGGTCTTTATTGAACTCTATCGGGATGCTTTCTAAATTTCTAAAGCTCAATCCCGTATACCTATGCTCAATTACTGTCAGTGGTTCAATAAATAATAAGGATTGATAACCTCCCAGTACTCCCTTAAGAAAATCAATTGATAACTCATTTACGGCACCTTTAAAATTTGCAACATAGTGGTAGTTTTTATCTTTTAAGCATTCGTCATTAACAATAGTTCGTAAAGGGCTACAAAAAACGAGCCGTATCATTGCGTGACCATAACTTTCAGATGAGTTATCCTCATTTTCTGTGCCAAATAAATAATGAATTTGATATAATTTATTTAAATCTAGATCTATTAAAGTTAATGGATGAGCATCATCCTTTTTTTTATTAAGTTGTTTTGAATCTAAAACAATAACAGGGTAAATTGAATCACATTTTACATTCTGATAAGGTATAAAGTTATCAAAATATTCAGATAAAAAATTATAAAGGGCCGGTCGTTTGCATTTAAAATTTGGATCGAGTAAAAAAAACTCCATATTAACTGCAAAAGTTTCTTCAGGATAAGTCCACTCATATGAGTTCGGACTGCGATCACTTAAACTATTAATTGGAGTTGGATTGCCAGAAATAAATCCACGGTCTGGCCAACCTGCTACATTTAAAAATTCTTTAACGCTAGATACGGAGTGGTTTTGAGTCAAGTTAACTTTTTCACATGAACGTGAATTGATAGGTAGTATTCCATAAATACAATCCAAACTAATTTTTAAATACTTCATATGTGGTAAAGCAAGAAGATCAAACTTATGACTTAATTCATGTATTAATAAACTATCTAAAAATTCTTTTACTGTTTTATGTTTAGGAAGTTCAAACAGAACATTTGTTTTTTCTTTTAAGTTCTTATAAAATGACCATTCTTTTACTTCTGAGTTTAATTCTTGTTTTAAGATAAGTGTGGTTAGAACAGAAATATCTAATGCAATTTCATCATCAAGGTGAGCATCGCCAAGTTGAGAACCATTATTAAATGATTTAAATTTTAATTTCAATTGAACATTTTTCTTGTCAAATGCTTTTAGCATAGTTGGTGGAAGTTTTTTTAAGACACCATCAATATACGGATTAATATCTTCAAGAATTCTTTTATTAGTCTCAACTGGTGTTAAGCTAAAATAAGACAAAGCAATTGATGCCATCATCAAATTCAAAATTGAATACATAAATATAATGTACTTAAGTAAAGTCAGAAAAGTTAAGTTTACTTTCAAAAACTTTGTTCGCATTTAATGCCTCTGGTTATTTTATAGATGTTAAATCTTATGAAATTTTATAAAATATTTATACAACAATTAATTAATTATATTGGTTTATTAATATAAATTACAGATTAACTTTTATTGTGTGAAAAAATTATTTAATGTTTAAATTTTATGCGATTCGTGATCTCTAAAGCACCCCCTAAATAAAGTTTAAATTATTATAATTAATTAAATGTATAATATTTTTACATTTGAGAATTAAATATAACTTGATGTTGAAAATTAAAAATATTTCATAAGATTTTTTATTTTATGCTAATGTAGCTTTTTTTTTTACCAGTTGAAGGAGTTTCTTCATGTTATTGTCCACTTCCAAAATAGTAACGAGATTATTTTTATCACTTCTTTTATTAAATTTCTTAACTATTACTCCAGCTTTTTCAATGCAAGACCCTATGTTTGATGACCCAAATCCTTTAAATATAAAACGAAATGAAAAAGATATTTCATCTTCACCGGCTTTTACAACAATTACGTCTTCAGATGCCTCCTTATCCAATACTATAGTAGTTGTAGGTACTCGTATGTCACAACTAAATAGTGAAAGAGTTTGTAATCAAATTAAAGAATCAATTTGGGATGTCTTATATTCTAATGTGCATTGTGTGATTTCGGAACCAAGTATTTCTTATCAGCAAGCTATTATAAATAAAATACCTGATCTATCTATAAGGTCTAATTCTCGATTTGTGGTTCATGTTACAGAAACTTCTACTCCCAATGAAGCATTATTTACTGTCGTTGATACACATGTTGTGGTGTCTAAATCTTCTGCGCTATTACAAAGTCAAAGCGTTCGAATTAAAAATTTAGCAGAAGTGAAAGTAGATTTTTTTAAAAGTGAAATCAATCGATTAGTTTTATTTTTTATTAATCAAAATAAAATTAGAGATTTTTGGGTTAAGCAAGCGGCGGCTCTTACGACGAATATGACCTATGACCAAAAAACTAGACAGCTTTATTTGTGTGAGAAGAAAACTGTTCTAGATGCTCCACTCAATGACTTGGGTCAAAGACAAGTGGTGTGCGAAAAACCAAGTGTGATTCCGCCTGAAACAGCTTCTAAACGAATTTTGACAAAGCAAGAAGATAAAGATTCACCTAATTATTTACGAGCGGCTTTAGAATTATCAACAGTAATTGGAATAAGTGCCTTTTGGTATTTTTCTTCTGAGGAGGCTCAAGATTGGCACTATGATTCTCTCTCAGTTGGACAACAGTTAAAAAATAAATTTGTGAGTTTTGAAGCTTGGCACTATGATGATAATAATTTTTCTACAAATTTAAAACATATTTTTCCTGCAGGTTGGTCTTATTATGGTTTTGCAAGAGCAAATGGAATTTCAGCGCCATGGTCATTGTTAATAAGTTTTGCCGTTTCTACCTTAGCATGGGATTCAGGTGTCGAATTTTGGGAAGTGACTTCAGTCAATGATGTAATTTTTACTCCTCTTGGTGGTTTTGTAATTGCTGAAGCTGGATACCAATTAGCAAAAGCATTAAAAGATCAGCCTGGAGTTTTAAATCAAATATTGGGTTCTATTTTAAATCCTTTTACAACAATTAATGACATTTTAGATAGTCCTACAAAGTTTTTATCTCGATTTAATTTCAAAAAACCAAACCCAAATGTTTTTAATGGAGTTGAGTTTCAACCAGATTATTTTTCTGAGATGAAAATTTCATTTGGAGTTGATGCTTTTCAAAGACAGAATTCCGATCAAGACACAGCAGTATCAGTTAAAGTTGGTTTAAGTGGTGAAAAAATTAATATCCCTGCTTACTTATTGCCAGGACATGATAAAGATTATTTTACAACTGTATTAGGCTCGATGATGGATCTTGAAACAAGTGCCTATGGTTCTCCTAATCGTTCGCAAATTTATATTCAAAATTTACTTTCTGGTTATTATGCAAAATCAATTTCTAAAGGAAAAGATGGTTTATTACATGGTTACTCTTTAGTTATTGCTCCATCGATGGGATTATCAGTTAATAATTTTGAATATCAAAATTCAACTGACAATAATAACCAAAATCAAAATCCAAAAGATGACTTTTCAGCGATACTTCATGTGCTTGGTGCTTCAGGTAAGTTGATTGTTTTAAAAGGAAGTACAAGAGTAACTTTTGATTTGAATTTTTCTGGAGATTTGGCAATGGTAAAATCCTATGCTCTTGAAAAATTTACGAATGGCCAAAATAATTTATCTCAAGTCAGTTCCTTTATCAGAGAACAAAAATACTATCATGGTATGGGATGGTCAGTAAGAGGCGGTGTTAAGGCCGAAAACAATGATTGGAAAACTGGTGTGGCTTTTGTACATACCATGTTATGGGATTTAAATCCTGATATTGGAACACCTGCGATGCCCGCATCTGACGTTATCCAGTCTAGCGTAAATATTAGAGACGAAATTTCAAAATTGACAATATTTTTAGGTAAAGATGTAACTGAAAATTTAGAAGTAAGACTAGAAGGTAGAATTTTAAAACGCTGGGGTGCTGTTGATACCGTTGGAGTTTCAACAACAGATTACTATGGCGGATTACAATTATCATATAAATTATATTAAATATTTATCGTTGTACACCATCAACTAAAACAATTTGCCTCGTTGCCAAAGATGCAAATCCTGGATCATGGGTTACAAAAACAATAGTTGTTTTATTTTCTTTATTAATTTTTTTAAAGATGTCCATTACAATTTGCCCATTTTGGCTATCAAGATTACCAGTGGGTTCATCTGCAAATAAATATTTTGGATTCATTATCAAGGATCTTGCAATGGCAACTCTTTGTTGTTCACCACCCGAAAGTTGTCGGGGAAGTCGATCAGCTTTATTTTCTAAACCAAATGTTTGTAATAATTCTTGGGCTTTATTTTTTAGAATTTTTTCTTTTTCAAATTTACGTGCTGGCATTAAAATATTTTCGATAGCAGTGAGTTCTGGTAGTAAATAATGAAATTGAAATACGAATCCCATGTTTAAATTTCTAAAACGATGCAAGTCTTCTTTTGATAATTTGTTTAGATTTTGATTATCAATGATGACTTCGCCTGAAGTTGCAGGATCAAGGGAACTAATCACATACAATAAAGTACTTTTACCTGAACCAGATCTTCCGGTCAGTGCAATAAATTCACCATCTTCAATCTTAAAACTAATATTTTTTAAAATATGATTGGGCGGATCTCCTAATTTTTTATTTATATTTTGAATGAGTATTCCCATTTAAATTAGGCCCCTTCGCTTCTGATAATTTCAATGGGCTCAAGGCTGCCAGCATTTCTAGCGGGGAGTAAGCTTGCAACCACAGCTGAAGATAAACCCAAAGCAATTGCTTTCCAATAAATTGCGGGTTCAAATGAAACCATCATTTTACCACTGCCAATCATCCTCTGACTTGAAACTGGTATTTGCTCCATGAGGCGACAAAAAATATGTCCAAGGCCAGCGCCAACAGTGCTTCCTGCTGTCCCTAAAATCAAACCTTGAATTAAGAATAAATTCATAATGTCTTTTGGTTCATATCCCATTGATCTTAAAATTGCGATTTCGCGTTTTTTTTGGGTAACAGCCATCGTTAAAATATTATAAATTCCAAAACCTGCGACAATCAAAATTGATATCGTCATAGCATTTCTTACGATATCTTGTGTTTTAAAAACAGATAAAGTTCCTTCATTGATTTGATCCCAGCTTTGAACTTTATCTTGAGTATATTCTGACCATGTTTGGGCTGTTTCTTTTGATTTTGAAGGATCTAAAATTTTAATAGCAATATCAGAAATTTGACTTGGAGTATGATTTACTTTTTGAACATCTGTTAGGTGAGCAAATAAAGTAGTATCATCTAAACTTTTAACTCCTAAACTGAATGATCCAATTATTTTAAATGGATCGGGAGTACCTTGTGCAGTTGATAAATAAATTGTGTCACCAACCTTTGCTCCTAAAATTGAGAGAACTCCATCTCCAACTAAAATTTTATTTCCAGCTGTTGATATTTCTGAAAAGAGTCCATTGGTCATATATGATTGGATATTTGTAACTTGGCTTTGCTTATTGGGGTAAGAACCAATGAGACGCCCAGATAAGGATGCACTTCCTTTGCGAACCAAGGTTTGCGTAACAAGTTGTGGAGAATATGCAAGGACCTCTGAATTATGCATGAGTCGATCATACCAAACTTGAGGTTTTTCTACTTTGGTGCTTTCTCTTAAACCTCCAGGGGCATTGATCCAAAAGACATGTTTATTATCTTTAAAAAAGATATTTTCTATATCATTTTTTTGAACATAATCTTCACGGGCCGATATACGAATATGGGCATCATTATTTACAAGTCGATCGAGAATAAAACTTTGAAAGCCCATCATCATTCCTGAAATTGTAACATAAGCAGCAGTACCAAGCGTGATTCCTAATAATGTTAAGAATGTTTGTTTTACTTTGCTTGTAAGATGTCTCCAGGCTAAAAAAAACATTTTATTTACCTAAGGGTTTGGGAATTAATAAAGTATCATCTAATGCAATTTCAGGTGAAGTGATCTCTGCCCAGTCAGCATCTATAATGCCCAATTGTACTGGCGTCCATTGAAAATTTTTAGTTCCACTTTTTGCCAATTGAATTTTTCCATTACTTATTGCTTGAATTGGAATCAAGGTAGCATTGGGAATTGTTCTAACAATAATGGCTACATCTGGAGTCATACCAGGTAAAATTTCATCAGGAAGTTGGTTACACTCAATATTTGCAACAATTTGTCCTTGTTTGGGGAATAAAGATTTAACTGTACCTTCAAAAGTTTTTTTGAAAGTGTTAAAGCTTAATTTTGCAATTTGTTTTTTCTTAACAAGTAATGCGCCTTCTTGATCAAGAACAACACTAATGTATTTATCTTTTAAATCCATTATAGTTAATAAAGGAGATTGAGGAAAAACAGTTTCTCCTGCATAGTAATTTAATTGCGTAACAGTACCTTCAAAGGGAGCAAATTGATTTTGAAAAGCATTCTCATAAAAATCTAATAATCGTTGACCTTTTGTTACAAATTCACCTTCTTTGACAAAAACTTTTTTTATCATTGTTGTGACACCCAACTTCAGATTAAAAATATTATTGGATTGCACTGTCCCAAGACCGTAAATAGACTCTGTAATTGGTCCTTGTATGGGATGAATTTCTTGCATTTGATTTTTATTTTTTATTATAAAAAAATAGACCACTACTGAAGTAATTATTAAAGCAAATGGGATTAATACAAAATACTTTTTATTCATTGAAACACCCCAAGTTATAAAAAACAAACTCTTATTTGTTTTTTAATAATTAATTTGATTTTAATTAAGTTATTTGAAACCATATTTAAAAGATAGTATTAAAGTTATTTTGTTACAATAACATAGTAAATAAATAAAAAGGAGTTTACATGAGAAAAAACGCTTTATTGGTGTTTGTATTTCTATTTAGTATAGTTAGTATCAATGGATTTGCTGAGGGTGAGAAAAAAGCTAAGAAAAAATCACTGCACGACGAATTTACTGGGCAAGGTTATGGAGTAGCAGGATGTGGATTGGGCAGTATATTTTTTGGACCAAAACCAGGTATGATTCAAGTAGGTGTTGCTACAACGAATGGTATTTATTCCAATCAAGCTTTTGGTATATCAACTGGAACTTCTAACTGTGATATTCCTGAAATGGGTCTAGAGGCGGCGTACTTTATTGAAGCCAATAAAGAAATTGTAAAAAAAGATGCAGCAAGAGGTAATGGTGAAACTCTAACGAATTTGGCTGGTTTATTCGAATGTCAAAATCAAGATAATTTTAATCAATCCATTCAAACAAATTATATGAAAATTTTTAATTCTGAAAATGATTCATTTCAATCTACTCGCGAGATTTTGAAAATGATTGAGGCAGATAAAAATTTAAATTGCCATACTTCATAAAAAATCAATTTAATATAATTAAAAAATATAAAATTTAAATTAGGAGTTTATAAATGAACAAAATATTTTATTTCGCAGTAGTTATGATGTTATCAGCGTTTGCTCAAGCAAGAGCTGCAATTGGTCCAGCTGGTTGTGGTCTTGGTAATATGGTTATGGGAAAAGACAGTCAAGTGCTGGCTTCCACAACTAATGGAACAGGAACTCAAACTTTTGGTATTACTTCTGGGACCTCAAATTGTGTAGATGGTGCAGGTATGGCAAAAATCGAAAGTTATATCGAAGCAAATCCTGAAGCGTTAGCAAATGACATATCTCGGGGGCAAGGCGAAACTTTAACAGGTTTGACACAATTATTAAAATGTGAAAACCCACAAGCTGCTAACCAAATTCTAAAAAGCAACTACTCTGCAATTTATCAAAAAGGAACAAATGACTCATCATTTATTTCTAATGAAGTTAAATCTGTGCTAAGTTCTGATGTCGCTCAACACGGTTGTCAAGGTTAAGACTAAAACTAAAACTAAGACTAAGTAGTAATTTAAAGCAGATGTTTTTTTTCGATAAAACATCTGCTTTTTTTATTTGTAATTTTTAGTTTCTTAACAAAAAATAGTTCATGTTTAATTTTTTAGAAAACTATATGTGTAATTTAAAATTTTTAATAATTGCATTAATTTTTGTTAATTCGCTAATTGGATTTTCAGAAACCTCATTAAGTAATGAAAACACAGAAGTTCAATCTTCTCAATTTGCAGCATTAAATAAAGTATTAATTCAAAAAAAATTAGCGTATAATCTTCAGTGGCTACGACTATTACACTATAAAAAAACATTAACTGGAAATTATGAAAGCCAAGCCGATGGCCAAGATTTTTTTACAAGCAGTGAAGGTAAATTTTTTCCTGAAAAAGAGTTAATTAGTTTTGCACAGGCTCTGATGGAGCCCACAATCAAAGTTATAAAACCACCGTTGAATGACATCCAATTTCAATTGCTCCCCCATTGTCAATTTCCTGCAAGAGCCCATTGGCTTGAGTTACAATTAAAAAATGAATTTGATTTTCATTTGGATTGGTCACAGTGCAAAGACCTATATTCATTCTTAAATAAATTAAAAGCAGATTCTGCAACTTTAATTTTTTCGTCATACTATATGAATAATCCATCCTCTACTTTTGGTCACACATTTTTACGTTTAAATCGAAACTCTGGTTCCGATTTACTAAGCATGGGAGTTAATTATGCTGCTAACTCTACATCAAATAACTCTTTTATTTTTGCATTGTATGGTTTAATCGGTGGTTTTAAGGGAACCTTTACTGTAATACCTTATTACTATAAAGTACGCGAATATAATGATTATGAATCAAGAGACCTTTGGGAGTACGAACTCAATTTAACATCTGAAGAATTACAGCAACTCACTTATCATTTGTGGGAACTGCAGTGGACTTATTTTGATTATTATTTTTTTACAGAAAATTGTTCTTATCACATGCTAACTTTACTTGAAGCTGCAAGTCCAAGAATTAATTTGATTTCGGAACTACCAGCTTGGGTTATACCAAGTGAAACAATAAGAGTTTTAGCGCAAGATGAAAATTTGATTAAAAATATTAGTTATCGATCTTCAATTCGAACTCAATTTAATGAACGATTGAATAATTTAAATAAAGAAGAGCTTAATGCTTTTCAACAATGGAAAGATAAAAATAGTAATTGGAATTTAAATTTATTACCACAATCGAAAGCTATGGTTTTAGATGCTGGTCTTGATTATTTAGATTTTAAATATTCAAAAGAATTACTACTCGATAAAAATAGCTCAATTGCAAACGAAAAAAACCATTGGTTGAATGTTAGAAGTCAACTTCCAATGACGCCGCAATTAAATGTTAGACCTCCAATTGAAAATTCACCAGATAAAGCTCATAGTGCTGCACGAGGTGGTATTCGTTTTAACTCTGATTCTACCATTTCACCCCATTGGAAGTTTGCACTCCATGATTTTTTAGATTCAACCATCGGTTATCCACAAGATGCTCATATTGATTTTATGTCTCTTGAATGGAAATATGATAAACGAAAATATTTAATTGATTTAGAAAAGCTACATGTCGTTGGCTTAACTTCCATATCTCCAATTTCTGAATTTGAAAATAACTGGAGTTGGAAAATGAATACCGGATGGGAGCGAGAGCCAGTACTAACGCAACTAGGGACACCTTTATTTTTTTCATTTGGGTATGGAGCATCTGTTTTAATACACGAACCATCACATTTCATTTTATATGGATTAGCTCATACAAAAATTGCACATACTTTTGAAAATATGACTTCACAAAACTTTTTTGCAAGTATTGGATCACTTATTGGCTTGCGATGGTTATGGACAGAAAAAGGAAGTTTTTCTTTAGAAGTTTTGCCAGAGCAAATATTTTTTCCGTCGATGCAATCACGAAATCGATTGAGTTTGTTTCAAACTTATAAAGTTTCAAAGAATACATTTTTAGATTTTCGAGGAGAAATTTATGATAAAAAACTTTCAAGTAGTGTTGGTTTATTTCACTATTTCTGACCTAACCCTTAAAATGATAAATATATATAGTCCGTACCGAAATATTTTGTGCATATCTGACTTGATCTTTTTGAAGTTAGCTTCGTTACTCGTCCTTGAATTAGCGCCTCTGGCTAGTTCTGCGTCCTCCCGCCTTGCTAACTTCAAAAATCTCTGCGTATCTAT
>SXGU01174738.1_pt1 | contig 35817 bp, 32 predicted proteins | sample 3174531 | NCBI WGS metagenome assembly SXGU01 (sample SAMN11356863, study PRJNA531348) | freshwater metagenome | isolation source: freshwater sample F1-140 | place: China: Fuxian Lake, Yuxi | collected 2017-12-25 | reverse complement strand
GTTAAGAAAAAAGCTCCCTCTCCTGCTGGAGAGGGTTGGGGTGAGGAGAATAAAAATAAGGAAAAAAGCCTTATTTGATCCCCTCATCCTAACCTAATCATGCCGGACTCTCCTGTCCGGCACCCTACGGGCGAGTGCAAAGCCGCTCCCGGCGGATTTGTCCCGGAGGGAGAAGGGACTGTCCATCCTTAACTTAATGGCAGTGGCGCTCCAGCGTGGGAACGCAGTGAGGGACGCTCCGGCGTCCCGTACCGCTAGAGCGGTACTTCGGCGTTCCCACGCCGGAGCGTGGGAACGATGTCGCTTTATTCAATTCTGACTCTATAAGGGGACGGCTGTCGGTTGGGCCGGCTTTATTTACAAATGAATATCGAGTGAGTTTTAAGTAATGGAAAAGGCGAAAATAGACAGGGTAAAGCAGTATTTAAAAGGAGAAATCATTTTTCAAGAGGGCCAGCCCAGCGAGCATTTTTACATTTTACAAAAAGGCGAAGTGGAAGTGTCTATTAAACGACACGAAAAAAAGTTTGTCATCAACACCTTAACGCCGACTGATTTTTTTGGCGAGATGGGCTTGCTTTCTAATGAAACTCGGTCGGCTACTTGTAAGGCGGCAACTTATGTGGAAGTTATTCGGGTCAGCAACGAGGATTTTCAAAAGCTGTTAAAAAACTCACATCCTCTAACCGAGAAAATTATAAATCTGCTGTTGAAACGTTTAAAAAGGTTGACCGATCTTTCCGTTAACAACACCGCATCGGCTAATTCGGTTTGCGCGGTCGCCACTTTGCTTGACCTTAATGTGAAGGCGGCTAAAGAAGAGTGGATATTAGCGGAGTTGTTGATTAAGCAAATTACCGCGGTTCTTGGCGTACTTCCGCACCAGGCCAAAGCAATTCTTCAGCAACTGAGCGATTTCGGTTTAATCAGACAAGAAAAAAAAATGAATACGGTTAGAGGCTCTTCTCAAGGCGTGGAAGGCGAAACTAGATTATTTATTACCTCAAGTAATCTCATAGAAGCCGCTAAAAAAATTCCTGCCCGATCGGATTTAATTTCCTCGGATTTAGAATTAATGGAAATTAAAGACGCGCTTGATTTATATGAGATAGATCAAAAAAAGTTTTACAGCAAAATGAGCGTTGCGGATTTTCCGGATCATTTGTTTTTTATTAATAAGCCTGTTTTATTCGATTTAATACAAGATAAAGGCAAGCAGTTTTTCGAAAAACCCAATGCAAAAAGTATGGCCGATATTAATCGTTTGGACGATTTAATATTCGTCGATAAAAAATCAATCCAGCAAGCGATGCAGGAAGTCGAAGCTTATGACATGGCAAAATTAATAAAGTCGGCCTCTTCCGATATTGCAGAGATACTGATGGGATGCCTTTCTTCGCGCATGAAGGGCATTATTGAAAATACCATCGCTAAAGTCAGTATCGACGATGATTTAGAAATGCAGGAATTGGAAAAGTCGTTCATCGATATAATAAAAAGAATTAAAAAAGTACCTGCTTCATAACCGTTCTATAAAAGCCGGTCATTAAATTATTTTATATGATCCGGAATACCCTAGCTTATTTCACCTTTATTTCATTAATAACTTACCAAAAAATTAAATTATGAATATTGCAACATTAACAGGCGTCATTATTGGCTTATGTGTTTTAGTGGGAGCGATGCTGGAAGCCACAGCGGATATTTCTATTTTCTTTAATCCCAGAGGTCTTGCGATTGTTATAGGCGGCGTTGTCGGCGCCAGTTTTATATGTCACTCGCTGGAAGAAATGTTCGGCGTGTTTAAATCGATGATCAAAGTTTTTCAGCGCGAAGATCAGGCCAGCCGGATTTATATCGAAAGTATTTTGGATTGCGGAGAAATGGCTTTAACCGGCAATGTAAAAGCCTTGGAAGCTAAAGTGGCGGGAACGGAAAATGCTTTTTTACGCGAAGGTCTGCAAATGGTGCTCGATCAATACCCCGAAAAAAAAATGCGCAGCTTGATGCATTTTTCTATTCAGAACGCAAAACAAAAAGTATTAGGTGAAGCGCAATTACTGCGGACGATGGCTAAACTGGCGCCGGCTTTCGGCATGGTCGGTACCTTGATCGGTCTTATCGTGATGTTTCAAAGCATGGATGAAAACTTCAGTAATATGGGCAAGTCTTTGGCCCTGGCGATGATGACCACGTTATACGGCATATTATTAGCCAATTTAGTTTTCTTTCCGATGGCGGTTAAATTGGAAGGGCGTATTTCATCTCAGGTTCAACGGATGATTATCATTATGGAAGGTTGCATATTAATTTCAAAAAAGACACCTACCGATTTAGTTAAAAGCGAATTGGAAATGATGACCAAACACGAAAAATGGAAAGCCATTAAATAAGCTTTTTGTATTTATCCTCTATTGATTAACTTAGGTTTTACCGATGAATGATGACGACCAACCCCATTCAAATGACGATTTATTTACCGTAGCACGCAGTGGAGAGGATCAAGAAGATTGGATGCTTTCTTTTGTCGATCTGATAACCCTGCTCATGGGCTGCTTCGTTATTATGTATACGTTAAAAAGCGCCGATGTGAGCAAGCATGAACAAATGTCCCAATCCATACACGAAGCGGTAGGAGATGCTAACCCGAAGCAAATTGAAAAATTAGACTACACCGATTTTTATCAAACGATTAGCGACTATATTAAAAGCGAGGGCCTTGAGGCCAATACTCAAATCAGGCTGACTAAACTCGGTGTGGAAATATCGACGGAAGGCAGTATGTTATTTGAACCGGGTAGTGCGGATTTGAACGACAGCTCTCAAAACCTGATCGCTAAAATCGCCAGCTCGCTGATGCATGAACCTTTTTTTATACAAGTAGAAGGTCATACCGATTCGGCGCCTATTGCAACTTCGCAATATCCGACCAATTGGGAGCTGTCCGCCGCAAGAGCCGCGCGCGTGGCCCGGTTGTTGATTAGTTTAGGCATCGAGCCCACCCATTTAAATGCCGTCGGCTATGCCGATACGCGCTTGCTTTATCCCGAGCAACCTCTTCATGCCGGCAATCGGCGGGTTGTTTTTGTTGTGTCTAAGATATAGCGTCGTTGTTAGGAATGCGTATAAATAACTTGAGCAATTGCCGAGAGGAAGCCTGTTGTTGAAGTTATTGCGTACGCGTTCCTTACCCGGATAAAGCACTTTTTAGTTAATCGCACAGGTTGAAAAATTTAAATATTTTCATTGTTTGAGTCGGCGTATTTGCCGGATTTGAAGTTGGCGTATAGCCCATAATGCCGGGCGTAGCGGAAAGTAGAGCATATGTAGCCAAGACGGAAGCTTGAGCAGACGGTAATCGTCAATATTCGGGTAAAATAGGATTGCGCAATGCCAAAGCAGGGCATCCATGTTGCGCGCGGTTTGGATGCGGCTTATCCATTTATGCAGCTTTAATCGAGCCGGAGGATATTCTATCCATAACTCCGGGCCTCGCTGAAAGCTGCAAATGGCTTTCCATTGGGATGGGCCGATACTGAAGCTGAACCCGTTTTTAATCTCTGGCGTTAAATTTATAGCGCAGTATTTTTGAGCCAGCAGCAGCCCTTGCTGTACTGCCAATCCGGCACCTAAGCGGTCGGCCCTCTGCCACAGTTGCGGCCAGTTCAAATCGTGCGTAGTCAGTACATTAGGCAAATCAAAAAGCCATTTTAAACGTCCCCAGCCATGCGTAGCGCCATGCAGACATAAATAAATCATCAAATCTTCGTTATTTAAACCGGGAATACCGATATTCGACTTTTTTGAGGTGTCCAAAGTTCGCCAATTATCCATCGGAAAGTCGAATGGATTCCATGTAGCCCGCCAGTGCAATTCCATAGTCGGGAATCTTTTCCGAATCAAGATGCAGTGATGAATATTTTTGAGCAAGATTTTTCTAAGTGTAGAACTCAGAATTTCAGGTTGATCAAGATGCCAACCCTGCGATTTCAATACCGCTAAAGCGCTATCGAGTTGCTCGGGATCAACCAGAATATCGATATCGCCGACATGCCGGGCGGCCAGGTCGCCATAAGCGCGTACCGCAACATCGAGCCCTTTCATGACGATTAAACGGAGGCCTTGACCGGCGCGCGCCAATTCGTGCGTGGCCCGTAAAGCGTGTAATGCCCGTCGTGTATTACGCTGGTGCTGCTCGGCCAGTTTATCCATCAGCTCATTTGCAAACGTGCCTGCCGGATGACTGCGTAAATTACAGTACAGCAACGGTGAAATTTTATGGCGGATGCCAAGCTCAAGCACTTGGCGGGTATCCAGCCCGCTAGCGGCCAGTTCCTGCTGGCGTAGAAAATGCGCTTGGCTCGGTTTGGGGCGGCAGCAGGTGAGCGCCAGCTCAAATTCCGGGCCTTGTTCGGCAGGATCCAGCGGGCATTCGAAAGTGCGATGGTAATGAGGGAGCATGGACGGAATTCAGGGAAAATTAGAGGCTGTTACCTTAGCAGTATAACATTTCGGGAGGCTAGGTTAGGGCCGTGCATTAAGGTGACGGTGCGACGGGCCGAAGCGTGGATTCGCTGTTTCATGTTATATTGTAACTCACTGTATCGGCTCGGCGTTGCCGCTTCACTTGTCGCGCCTGAGCTAGGCCCAACTTCTCTACTGTTTAGATTGATGTGTATATCCGTTAAGGCAATGTTAATGCCCGCTTGTCGGCGCGTGCAAAATGTTGATGTTCCAGGCTCTGAATCGAAGGCGTCGACATGAAGCATAACTCGATTTATCGCGCCGCCGTCCCTTTTTTTCATATGTTGGCTAACGAACCCCATCGCCCGATGTTGCTGGTTTTGAGTTGCATGTTGCTAGCTAGCTTGAGCGAGGGTTTCGGGATTACGCTGTTAGTGCCCTTGCTTGAGTTATTGCAAGATAAGGTTACACCGGCTACCGATACGGCTGCACCGTTCGGGCGTTTTTTTGCAATGGCCGGGCTACCTTCCCAAGGTATCGGTTTGCTGCTGCTTTTCCTGCTATTGCAAGCGCTGAAAATCGGTTTGCAGAGCAGTCGTGAAGTGATGTCCAACCGCTTTCAATTCGATCTGGTCGACCGATTACGCGAACGTTGCTTCATGGCCGTATTGCGTAGCGAATGGTATTGGTTGTCGCAGCGCAATAATGCGCAGTACGCTAATTTATTGCTGACCGATATTAACCGGGTTGGCGTCGGGGTCAACTTTTTCTTACAGTTATGCAGCGGAACTGCGCTGATGCTGGCTTATTCGCTGGCGGCACTGTGGCTGTCGTGGCCGATAACGCTATTAGTGTTGGCGATGGGGCTGATATTTGTCTTGGCCGAAAACGGTTTGCGGCGCGAGGCTTTATTGCTGGGCAATCGTATCGGCCAGACTTCGCACAGCTTGCACAGCGTTGTCCAGGAAAGCTTGACGGGCATGAAGTTGGCCAAAATACTCGGCAATGAAGAGCGCCATTTAGATAAATTCCAGCAGTCCATGCAGGCCTTTCGTCTACACCAGCTTGATTTTCAGCGCAGTTCAAGCCATTCGAAAGCCAGAATGCAGTTGGGCAGCGTGGTTATTTTGGTGGTTTTGCTTTATGCCGGGTTTGCGGTCTGGCGGCTACCGATAGCCGAGCTTGCTACTTTGATTTTTGTTTTCGCCCGGCTGATGCCTTTAGGTTCTCAGTTGCAACAGCAATTGCACCATTGGTTGCATGCCTTGCCTGCTTTGGAAAATGCTAACCGCTTGCTGGCCGAGTGCCGCAGTGCGGCTGAACCGGCTGATGACTTGGCGCAGCCGCCTTTGTGCTTACGCCATGATTTAACCTTGAGTGCGGTGAGTTTTACCTATCCCGGTCGTGAACAGCCTGCGTTGAGCGCGATCAACCTGCGCCTTCCCGCCAAATCGACCACCGCCATTATCGGCGCCTCCGGGGCGGGCAAGAGTACCTTGGCTGACGTGTTGATGGGCTTGTTACGGCCGGATACCGGTAGCCTCAGCATTGACGGGCGCGTATTGAATGATGCTGAACGATTGCACTGGCGAAGATCGGTGGCGTATGTGCCGCAAGAAACCATTTTGTTTAATGACTCGATCAGGGCTAATTTGCTTTGGGCCATGCCCGATGCTTGCGATGATGAGCTATGGTTGGCGCTGGATAAAGCCGCCGCCGATTTTGTGCGTCATCTACCGCATGGTTTGGATACAGTCGTTGGAGACCAGGGGCTGCGCCTTTCGGGCGGCGAGCGTCAACGTATCGCCTTGGCCAGGGCTTTGCTGGGGAGACCGGCACTGTTGATTTTGGATGAAGCGACCAGTGCGTTGGATATGGAGAATGAAGAACGTATTCGTCAGGCCATCGTCAATCTGCACGGCGACCTGACCGTCGTTGCCATCGGCCATCGAATGGCGACTTTACAACATGCCGACCAAGTGTTGGTGATGGAAGCCGGCATGATTGTTGAGCAAGGTGATTGGCGTGAGGTGCGGGAATATCGCCCTGCTTTTGCTCTCTAATTCTGTTATTTATCGGTTCATAGGCTAACAACATGTGCAAAATAAACCCGCGCGTCGATTTCGCGTTTAAAAAACTCTTCGGCAGCGAAGAAAATAAAGACCTGTTGATGTCGCTGATCAATGCCATTGTGTCCGAACAGGAACAGGTGGTTGAGGTTGAATTAAAAAATCCTTACAACTTGGCCGATTACCGGGCCGGTAAAATGTCGATTCTTGACATCAAAGCGCGCAGTGAAAACGGTCGCTGGTTTAATGTCGAAATGCAAATCAGCGAAGACTATAACTTCGATAAGCGCGCTATTTACTATTGGGCCAAATTAGTCACCGAGCAGCTTAGCGAAGGCATGATGTTTAAAGAGCTGAAAAAAACCATCAGCATCAATATCTTGGATTTCAACTTCATACCCGGTCTGGCTGAAGTTCATAGCTGTTACAAAATCATCAATACCGCGACCGGAAAAGACGATAAACTGCACGACATTTTTGAGCTGCATTACGTGGAATTAAGGAAATTTACCAAGCAACAGGAGCAAGTCAGCAGCGCTTTGGATCGCTGGAGCACCTTCTTAACCAAAGCCGATAAATTGGATAAAAATCATGTGCCCAAAGAATTGGCCGACGATCCCGCCATCGTAAAAGCGATAACCGCGGTAGATCGAATGTTTAATGAGGAAGAGCGTGTGGTTTATGAAACACGCATGCAATCTTTGGCCGATGTGGAAAGTAAAATTGCTTCGGCAGAAGAAAAAGGCATCGAAAAAGGCATCGAAAAAGGCATGGAAAAAGGTATCAACCAAGCAATTACAGCGATTAACTTAGCCAAACAAGGTGCAGATTATCAAACTATCGCTAAAGTGACGGGTTTGTCGGAATCGGATATTAAACGGCTGTTACAAAATCCGAGCGAGTCATAATTTTTCAAGGCAGAACTTACCAACTATTTGCTATTTATAGCGACGTAAGGCTTGCTCTCTTCTTAGACCTTTCTTTGCATGAAACAAACAATTCAGCTCGGCATTCTTTCTGCTGCGAATATTGGTATCGCCTTTTTGTTTCAGTGGTATGTTCTTACCCAATTAGGACCAGGGATAGAAACCGACGCATTATTTGCCGGTATGACGATTCCTCAGCTGGTATTGGTGGTGATTAGCGGATCGCTGATGCATGTTTTGGTTCCGCTGCTGGCCGGCGAGGACGAAGATCAACTTCGGCACGATGCCTGGGGATTTCTTGTTCTTATCGGAGGCTTGTTCGGTTTTTTGGCATTTGTCCTCTACGTGACTGCCGTGTGGTGGATACCGATCACGGTACCCGGTTTTAGTCGTGCGGGGATGGATTTGACTGTTGATCTTACGCGCATTCAATTGATTGGCATGGTATTTACTGCTGTTAATGGTGTGCAATGGGCGACCTATCATGCAAGGCAAAAATTTATCTGGGCCGAGTTCGCTCCGATTTTGTCCGGTATATTGAGCTTGTTGTTATTGATTTGGATGCTGCCCAACTATGGTGTTGTTGCCGCGGCGTGGATCAGTACTTTTCGCATGGCCTTGCAAACTCTGCTGCTTGCCCAAGGCATGGGGAAACCGGTTCGGCCTAATCTGAAAAGTGTCGCCATCCAACAAGCATGGCGGCGCATTAAGCCTTTGTTGTGGGGGACGGCTTATTACAAGACCGACCCACTGGTTGATCGTTTTCTGCTCTCCATGGCAAGTAGCGGCAGTCTTTCGTTATATTATTTTGCACAGCAGATTTATAGTGCCGTCAGCCAAGTCATTAACAAAGCTATCGCCGCGCCTTTAGTGCCGGTGCTCAGTAAGTTTCATAAAGCAAGCGATATAGAAGGTTTTAGCCGCGCTTACTACCGAAAATTATCGCAGGTAGGGATACTTAGCATTGTAGGTATTTTATTTGTCGGTCTAGTTGGTCAGGCTATGCTTCATTTATTAATTGGTTACGGGAATATCTCTGCCAACAATGTAGACGAGTTATGGTGGATGATGATTTGGTTGAGTGGTGTATTCGTTGGCGGGGCTGTTGGGCAAATTTCATCATCATCGTTTTATGCTTTGGGCGATACAGTGACACCAACTCGGATCGGGATGTACAGCTATACATTTTATATTCCTGCAAAATTTGCTTTGTTTTATTACTATGGTGTTATGGGACTCGCGTTGAGCACCGGTGCGTTTGTTTTAGTAAATTTTTGCCTTCAAAATCGGCAATTGAAGAAAAAATATTTTTGAGTTTTTATGTGGACTTGTACTGATGATAAACGAAGATTTTTCTACAAGAAGTAAACTACAGGACGTCGGCAGATGGTATATAACTCGTTTTGTTGAGAGTGTGGCAAAGAGTCTGCCAATAGGCAGCTTAATATTGGATGCCGGTGCAGGTGAAAGCGTTTACAAAAAACTATTTTCTCATTGTGACTATAAAGCGATTGATTTAGCTGTGGGTGAAAGTCGCTGGAATTATGCCAACCTGGATTATGTCAGCGCCTTAGATGACATGCCTATTGAGGATGACGTTTTTGATGCGGTGTTGTGTACCCAAGTACTCGAACATTTAGAATGGCCAAGAGAAAGCGTTAAGGAGATGCACCGTGTCCTCAAGCGAGGCGGGAAACTCTATATGACAGTGCCGATGGCGCAAAACGAGCATCAAGTTCCTTATGATTTCTTCAGATATACATCCTTTGGGATTGCGTCTATCTGTAAACATGCAGGTTTCCGGGAAATTAAAATTACTCCGTTCGGGGGACTTTGGATGCGATGGGCTTATGAATTGCCAAGAGGTTTGTCAATTTTTCCATCGGCGGGGCTTCATAGCAAAAATCCTAATATCCTCGGAATAGTGTTGCTTCCAGGCAAGCTTGTTGCGCTATGGATTGTGCGCTTGTTGCAGGTCATTTTCTTTTTTTTTGATAAGTTTGACAAAAATAAAAATGACACTTTGGGTTGGCAATGCGTAGCAACAAAATGATTGATTGGCTCCAACTTGAAGATGTTTCTTGTTCATCGGACTTCCGAAACTATCAGCGCTTGCTTGGCAACTTTATTGCTGGCATGAGTTATATTTTACGCGATAAAAGCTGTGTGAGGCTGAGGCAAAAATCTATCAGTTTCCCGGAACGGGATGAATAGATAGTGTTCTCTATTTTATATCCGTTGGCCTGGCTGTCCGGTATACGGACAGACAACGCGTTTGACTGTGTGATCAGTTAAGTCATGATCCGTGTAGCGGCATTCACAGGCGGTGTTGCTGTGCCTAGCGCCCGCTTCCGGGTTAGGCAATATATTCCCGCCTTGTTGCATCATGGCTTTGTCGTCACAGAAATGCCTTCCCGCTTTGGCGTTTATCCGCCACAGAATAAGTTGGCTCGTCCTTTTTGGGCGGGTGCTACATTAGCTGAACAGATTCCCAATGTTATTAAATCGCATTGCTATGATGTCGTGTTGTTGCAGCGCGAAATGTTGTCATCATTTGCGACCCTGGAATGGCTAACCGGGACGCCACGCGTTCTGGATGTGGATGATGCGATTTTTTTACAGAGAAACGGAGGTTTTGCGCGCCGATTAGCCCGGATTTCCGATCGGGTACTTTGTGGTAATGCTTATCTGGCTGAGTGGTTTAGCGCTTGGAATAAAAATGTTTTTGTCATTCCAACGGCAGTGGATACCAATCGATACGTCCCCGTTATTAAGCAAAGAGAACGCGAAGATGACTTGATAATCGGTTGGATAGGCACGTCAGCAAACCTGAAGTATGTTTATGCGGTAGAAGCCGCTTTAGCAAAAGTGATGGCAATTTATCCTAAAGTAAAATTGCGTATTGTTTCCGACAAGATGCCCATGCTCCGATGGGTCGATATGAGTCGTTGCGAATTTATTCGTTGGTCGGAAAGCATAGAGGTCGAAAGCATCCAAAGTATGGATATCGGGATTATGCCTTTGGAGGATTCTGCATGGGCGCGTGGAAAGTGCAGCTATAAGATGCTGCAATATATGGCATGCGGCATACCTGTTGTTGTTTCGCCGGTAGGAATGAATGCTGAAGTTCTTTCAATCGCAAATAGTGGAATTGGCGCTACCTCAATCAATGAATGGTGCGATGCAACAATTTCTTTAATTGAAGATTTAGCTTTACGCAAAAAAATGGGGGTATCGGGACGTCAAGTTGCCGTAGGTTCATTCTCTGTAACAAAAGTTGCGCCGCAGATTGCCGCTTGTTTAACGTTTTAAAATTAATTGCTTAATTATTCAGTAGGTCAAGAGTGCGCGCAGATATTCAGTCTCTTAGAGGCTATGCAATTTTAATTGTTGTGCTATTCCATGCAGGATTATCCTATTTTCCCGGTGGCTATCTAGGGGTTGATATCTTTTTTGTTATCTCCGGCTTTTTAATTACAAATTTAATTACCAAGCAAATTAAAGAAAAAACTTTTTCCTTTCGTGAATTTTATTTTAGGCGTGCTAAAAGATTGCTTCCCGCCGCTTATGTAACGTTTGTTTTGTCGGCTGTTGCAGCGGTATTTCTACTGACGAGTCAAGAGCTTATTGAGTTTTCGCAGCAATTAATCGGTGCTGTAACGTTTACTGCAAACATGGTGCTTTGGCGGCAAGGAACTTATTTTGGTGTTGAATCAAGCCTTAAGCCATTGCTTCATGTGTGGTCTCTTTCCATCGAAGAACAGTATTATTTCTTGCTTCCGGCAGTTTTGGTCGTTATACCGAGCCGATATTGGCAGCGTACAATATTTTTTGCTTTCTTGCTTAGCCTGTTGGTATGTGTCGCTTTTTACTATATTCAAGCAGGTGCCGCCTTTTATTTGTTTCCTGCAAGGGCTTGGGAGCTGTGTATCGGGTCTTTAGGAGCAGGGATTTATAGAAACAACTTCGTCATTAAACGGAGTAGAATTTTATTACTGCCTGCGCTAGCTACGATTGTCTATCTGACTTTAAAACCCTTTGGCGGTATGCATCCCGGCATCGACTCATTGTTGGTTTGCCTAGGCACTTTAATCATTATTCTCAGTGATTTCCAGCGAGCATTTTCAAGTTTTTTGGCTAGGATATTGGGGTGGTTTGGTGATATTTCATATTCGCTTTATCTGGTTCATTGGCCGCTATTTGCTTTTGTCTATAACACTTGGTTAGATGAAGTAAAGGCGCCTTTGATATTGCGTCTGTTTTGTGTCGGCGTTTCAATATGTGTTGCTTATCTTCAATATAAATTTGTAGAGTATCCAATTCATAAAGCAAGTTTTAAGTTTTCTAAACGGCTAACTATTATTGGGGCTGCGATTAGTGTTGCTGTGATGGCTGTCTCGTTGCTGTTGCGAAATTATGATGAAAAATTAAATGCTGAATATATATATGCTCGGAGAGGTAATACAGGATTAGGGCCGGCATGTACCTTCAAAAAAAATTTCTCAGTATTGCCGGAATGTGAAACGACAGATAATCCCGATATCTTGATGTGGGGTGACTCATATACTATGCACTTGGTACCCGGCATCGACGCAACAAAAGGCGATCACTCCATAATTCAAGCTACCAAATATGTTTGCGGTCCACTCATTGGCGTCGCGCCTATGGGTTTTTTTGTTGGTTCGGAACAAACTGCACGTTGGGCAAAGACATGTTTAGAGTTCAATAACGCTGTACTAAATTATCTGGAAAACAATAAATCTATAAAAACAGTCGTGCTGTCGAGCGTATTTAGTCAATATTTATCAGTAGATAGGTTTGATTTGTTAACGATGAATAACGAAGTCGTGGACAAAGACTTTCTCAGTCATCGTGATGCTGCAAAAAACGCGATAAAAAATACAATCGACAAGATTCGTTCACTAGGAAAAAAAGTAGTGATCGTTGCACCGCCACCAGACCTGGGTTTGGATGAGGGGAGGTGTGTTGAAAGGCTGGAGCGTAATATGTTGCGTTTCGGGGGGTTAAGTGACTGTGTTTTTATGAGAAGAGATTCCGATAAAAAAATGGCACCTGTTTATAACTTTTTAGCGGATGTCTCCACTCTTAATAACGTAAGCGTCATTAAATTTGATGATTATTTGGATGTTAACGGAAAAATTATTCCTTCTATCGATAATCAGAATATTTTTATTGCAAACGGGCATTTGTCTTATAGTGGATCAGTTTACCTTGCAAAAAAAATGGATTTGGCTAATCAAATTTTTCAGCTTGCACGATAACAATACATATTTGATTGTTTTGCGTGCCTCGGTATTTTAATCGGTTTTTCACTGAAAATAAGCTTACTTATTGGTCAACGGAAACTTACAAATTTTTGACCAAACAATAATTTAGGAGAAGGGATGATAATACTGCATATCATCAGCAGCCTTAATAGGGGGGGGGCGGAACTGATGCTTAAACGATTGATTAAATCATGCGATGGCGGCACATTTTATCGTCATGTTGTAATTTCACTCACTGACATTGGAGAGGTGGGAGAGCAGTTGCAAAACGCCGGTGTCGATGTGCAAGCATTAGCTATGCGTTCTTTACTGGATATTCCACGCGTACTCTGCCGCCTTATCGGGCTAATTCGTATTATCAAACCCCATGTTGTTCAAAGTTGGATGTATCATGCCGATTTCTTGGGCGGTTTGGCTGCGCGCTTGGCGGGTTCTTGCTCCGTTGTGTGGAACATACGCTGTACAACTATTCCGCAAGACCTATTGAGCGCCACTTTTTGGCTCGTCCGTCTTTGTGCGATGTGTTCCTATGTCGTTCCTCACAGCATTATATGTTGCGCTAAATCGGCTGAAGCGCTCCATACCAAGCTGGGATACGCTTCGCACAACATGACTGTCATCCCCAATGGCTATGACTTTTCTGTTTTCGATCGTCATTTGAATTCGAGGGTCAAGTCTCGTATGGAGCTGGGATTCGATGACAGCACTATCGTTATTGGCGTCGTTGGCCGCTTTGATCCGCTTAAAGATTTTCATAATTTTGTGGTTGCCGCATCCTATATTGTTGCGAGCCGTGGCGATGTTAAATTTTTGATGGTTGGCCGAAATATCGAATGGTCCAATCAGGAGCTTTGCGGATGGATTAAAGCTGAGGGCTTAGAAAAAAAATTTCAGTTGGTAGGTGAACAGTCGGATGTTCCTTATTTTCTATCTGCAATGGATATTTTTTGTCTTTCGTCTGTATGTGAGGGTTTTCCCAACGTAGTTGCCGAGGCTATGGCGATGGGGCTGCCTAGCGTGGTTACGCAGGCGGGAGACGCGGCCGATATTCTTGGCGACAACAACTTTGCCGTTCCTGTGGAAGATTCTGTTTTGCTTGCCGATGCGTTAGTGCGTATGTGCGCTCTTGACTTAACCGAGCGCAGCTTGATTGGAAAAAAAAATGCAGAGAAGGTGAGGAATGAATACGCAATTGAAAAGACATGGCAAAAATATGCAGCTGTTTACGATAAGGTCGCAAGAAAATGAACAGGGTTAATTTTTCTATTCCGTTAGGATTTAACGTAAAGCCTGCTGATTTACTCTATCCAAGGGAATAATCTCTCTAAAATCGATGGAAATGACGAAAACTATGAAGAGAATTAACATGAATAAAGATGTTGTCAAAGATTTTGGTTCCGAATGGAGTCGATTCGACCAGAGTGATCTTTCGGCAACGGATCAGGCGGAAATGTTTAAGGATTATTTCGATATTTTTTCTTGGAACCTTCTTCCACACAATGCAACCGGTGCTGATATTGGTTGCGGTAGCGGACGCTGGGCCTCTCTGGTTGCGCCGCGGGTTGGGCACCTTAGCCTGGTGGATCCGAGTAGCGATGCTTTGGTTGTCGCCCGAAAAAATCTGTCGAATGCCAAAAATGTTTCTTTTCATTGTACATCGGTCGATAGCTTACCCTTCGAAGAGCAGAGTCTTGATTTCGCCTATTCCTTAGGCGTGTTACATCATGTTCCCGATACCGCGGATGCTATTCACTCTATCGCCAAGGTTTTGAAGCCGGGGGCGCCGTTTCTGATCTATCTGTATTACGCGTTCGATCAGAGACCTTGGTGGTTTCGTACCCTTTGGCGTACTAGTGACCGGCTTCGACAGCTTATTTCAATAATGCCGGTACAGCTGAAAAACGCTGTTTGTGAAATCATCGCTTTGTTGGTGTATTTGCCGCTGGCTAGAATCGCGCTAGTGTTGGAGCGGTTCCGGTCCCTTCCTGAGTCATGGCCTTTAGCCTACTACCGTAAACGTGAATATTATGTCATGCGTACGGATGCGTTGGATCGTTTTGGTACGCGTCTGGAGCAACGCTTTAGCCGCGATGAGATTAATGCGTTGCTGCAAACTGCCGGATTCGTCGATATTCGTTTCTCGGATACACAGCCGTTTTGGTGTGCGGTCGGCATTAAAAAATGATCCATAACGTGGTAAATATTATTTCTTGGAAACTAATGCAATTACTCCATTATTCAATTGTTAAAAACGGTAATCAAAAGTTTCTCAAAATATTACAGAAAGCGGTTTTTATAGACAATTTGCGCCCCGTGTATAAGCTGAGATTTTTTTATAGTGTATTCATTGCCGACTTTAATGGTGTGTTAAAAAAAACCTCTAACGGACTTCATTGATGTGCGGCTTTGCAGGTTATTTAAGCGCGACTATTCCAAACAATGCCGTTGACTTATTGCAACGCATGGGGGATTCCATTGCTCATCGCGGTCCTGACGATAGTGGGTTTTGGTGCGACGACAAAGCAGGTATTGGCTTGTCACATCGGCGTCTGTCTATTGTTGATTTATCGCCCGCAGGTCATCAGCCGATGTTGTCTGGATCTGGGCGATACGTAATTGCTTTTAATGGAGAAATTTATAACCACCTCATATTGCGCGCCGAACTGGGAGAAAGCTTTCCTCATTTATTATCGAGCGGAGCGTATCCTGTGTGGCGCGGTCATTCCGATACTGAAACGCTATTAGCCGGTTTTGATGCTTGGGGAATAGAAACAACCATTAAGAAATCCATCGGCATGTTTGCTTTTGCAGTTTGGGATAGGCAAACTCGGCAATTGACTTTAGGGCGCGATAGGATAGGCGAAAAGCCGCTCTATTACGGTTGGCAGGGGCAAGGTGAGCAAGCGGTTTTTTTGTTCGGCTCGGAATTAAAAGCTCTGCGAGTACATCCGGCTTTTGACAACAGCATTAATCGAAGCGCATTAAGTTTGCAATTACAGTATAACTATATCCCCACGCCGTATTCTATTTACCACGGTATCGCTAAATTGCGTCAAGGCTGTTTATTAAAGGTATCGTTGGCGCAACCTGAACCTAAAGAATGGCAGTATTGGTTAGGGTTTCAGGTGGCGTTATCAGGCGCCGCCCAGTCATTTACAAACAGTACTGAGCAAGCGGTTGATGAATTGGAAATTTTGCTTAAGGACGCAATACAGCAGCAAATGACGGCAGATGTGCCGCTAGGCGCTTTTTTATCCGGTGGTATTGATTCTTCTACTGTGGTTGCCTTAATGCAGGCGCAATCGTCTCGGCCGATAAAAACCTTTGCCATTGGTTTTCATGAAGAGGGTTATAACGAAGCGGTTTATGCTAAAAAAGTTGCGCAACATTTAGGCACTGAGCACACTGAGCTTTACGTGACTGCCAAGCAAGCGATGGCAGTCATTCCTCGTTTATCCGGTTTGTACGATGAGCCGTTTTCGGATTCTTCGCAAATTCCTACTTTTCTGGTGTCGCAACTGGCAAAACAACATGTGACGGTCGCATTGTCGGGTGATGCGGGTGATGAGCTGTTTTGCGGCTACAACCGTTATCTGATGACAGCTAAGCTTTGGCGTAAAATCGCGCTTTTGCCTATTTCATTACGCCGATTATTAGTAAAGGGAATTACACGTGTATCAGCTGATCATTGGAATGGTTTAATGCACTTGCTTACTTTGTCCAAGTCAAAACGCTCGGTTAATCTCGGGGAAAAACTGCATAAAGGCGCCGGCGCACTCACCAGTAACACTATTGATGAGCTGTATGCGTACTTTATTACTCATTGGTTTGATTCGGTGTCTGTTGTTATTGGCGCTTCGTCATTGCCTACGTTAGCGAGTGAAGGGGCCGGCTTAACAGGCTTGGGCGCTATTGAACGCATGATGGCATTGGATAGCATGACGTATTTACCGGATGATATTTTAGTCAAAGTCGATAGGGCGGCAATGGCGGTCTCATTAGAAACCCGCGTACCTTTTTTAGATCACCGTGTAGTCGAATTTGCATGGCAATTACCTCGATCGCTGAAACTACGGAATGGACAAAGCAAATGGGCATTACGGCAAGTGTTATACCGCCATGTGCCGAAAGAATTAATTGAACGTCCTAAAATGGGGTTCGGTGTGCCGATTGGCGATTGGCTGCGGCATGATTTACGCGATTGGGCGGAAGCATTATTAGATGAAACACGGTTGCGTAATGAAGGTTTTTTTCATTCCGCAACTATTCGGCAAAAATGGCAACAACATCTTTCCGGGCAGCGCAATTGGCAATATCATTTATGGGATGTGTTAATGTTTCAGGCATGGCTGGAAGAACAAAAGAGAGTAAATTAATGTTGGTTTATTGGTTGATGTTTTGTATTCCTGCGTTGGTTTCGCTTTACTTTCCTAGGAAAAGTAATAAAAAGCGCGATTCGATGTTGCATGCAATCTGCATATTATTTGTTTTCTTTATTGGATTACGCTTTGAAGTCGGCGGTGATTGGCTTAATTATTTGAATCATTATGAGGACAATATTAATTTAACCTATTCATCCATTGATAATACATCGGACTGGGATCCCGGCTATGTTCTGTTTGAATATGTGTCGGCACTACTGGGTTTCGGTATTTATGGCGTTAATTTAATTTGCGGCGCTGTGTTAATGGCCGGCATTTATTATTTTTGCCGACGACAGCCACAACCTTTTCTAGCATTATTAGTGGCTGTGCCTTATATGATTATCATCGTAGGGATGGGCTATTCGCGTCAAGGGGTTGCGCTGGGTTTCGAATTATTGGCTGTGATGGCGTTAGTGGACGGTAGGGTTAGGCATTTTATTTTATGGGTTATTTGTGCGGCCTTGCTTCATAAGTCAGCCGTATTGCTTTTTTCATTATCCGCCTTATCCTTAAAAGATAAGTCCATAAGGACGATTGTTGTTATATTGACTGTTGCCGTATCGGTCAGCTGGGAATTATTGCATGAACACTCTGAAGAATTATGGCTGAATTATGTGGAGGAGCGGATGGAGTCCGAGGGCGCCATGATTCGTGTGATCATGAACGCCGTACCCGCTGCGCTCTTTCTTATATTCGCCAAACGTTTAGCTCCGGACGAGCAAGAACGTAAGGTATGGTTTTGGATGGCTTTACTTTCTTTAGCTTGTATCCCTTGGGTATCTTCAGCGCCTACAGCCGTTGATCGGGTAGCCTTGTATTTTTTACCGATACAATTATTGGTCTATTCCCGCTTAGGTAATTTGTTTCGTTTGTCGGCTTTTAGGATATTAAGTACAGTCATTGTTATTGTCGGATACGGTGTTGTTTTGTTCGTGTTATTAAATTATGGAACAATCATTACAACAGCCTGGATACCCTACGACAATGTGGCTTTTTTCTGGTGAAATAGAGGTTTCTTGTTATTAACAAAAAAATAATTATTGTCGCCAATACTTCGTGGTACTTATTTAACTTTAGATTAAGCCTGATGCTGCATTTGCAACATTTGGGTTATGAGCTTATTGCGCTAGCCCCGCTTGATGATTATTCCAGTCGCTTTGCCGTGCATGGTATTCGGTTTATCCCGATGCCAATGGATAACAAAGGCACTAATCCTGTTAAAGATGCTTTGTTAATTGTTCGCTTGATCCGGCTTTTCTTAATATTAAATCCAAGCTGTATATTGTCCTATACGCCAAAATGCAATATTTACGGCGCATTAGCCGCCGGTTTATTAAATATTCCGATTATCAATAATGTATCGGGCTTGGGAACGGCTTTTATCACCGATAATCTCGTCACCAAAATTGTAAAATGGCTTTATAAAATATCGTTAAGAAAATCGGCTAAGGTTTTTTTTCAAAATAACGATGATTTAACGCTTTTTATCGATAAGGGTCTGGTTAAAGCGGAATTAGCGGATTTATTGCCCGGCTCCGGAGTTGACGTGCATCGATTTACACCCGAAGCGCATTTCACGGCGCGAAGCGGATTTGTATTTTTGTTTGTCGCCCGCATGTTAAAAGATAAGGGGATCGGCGAGTTAGTTGCTGCGACGCGGCTTTTAAAAGCCCAATATCCGCATGTCGAATGCCAATTATTGGGCTTTTTGGATGCTAAAAACTCGTCTGCGGTGTCGTCGGAAGAAATGCAGGCTTGGGTAGAAGAAGGCATCGTTAACTATGTGGGCGTGAGCGATTCGGTGGTTGATTATTTACGCCGGGCCGATTGCGTGGTTTTGCCTTCTTATCGCGAAGGCGTGCCGCGTTCGCTGCTGGAAGCGGCAAGTGTTGCTAAACCCATTATTACCACCGATGCGGTGGGCTGCCGTGACGTGGTGGACGATGGCGTTAACGGTTTTTTATGCGAACCGCGAAACGTTAATGATCTGAAAGCTAAAATGGAAAAAATGTTATTGCTTTCGGATCGGGAACGTTCGCAAATGGGACGTAAGGGACGTGAAAAAATATTAAAACAATTCGATGAACAAATTGTTATTAATCGTTATGTTAAAGCCATTGACGGTTTGTAACCGTCAATGCGCCGCTCAATTGCAAGAAAGCAGGGCGTCTGTTCCTGAATCTGCCGTGTTAAACTAAAAGCCACTTTTAATCAAGGAGGCTGCTATGCTTCATCATCTTACCGAAACTACTTTTATCACCGAAGAAGAGTATTTGGCCGGGGAAGCGTTAGCCGATGAAAAACATGAGTACCTCAATGGCTTTGTTTATCCTTTGCACGGCACTGCTACAACCAATATGGCAGGAGCAACGGACGCTCATGTAAAAATCAGTCTTAATGTCGCTGCCGGCGTTAAGTCTCTTTTACGGGGTACAGGGTGTAGTACTTATATGGCGTATATGCGGGTCAAGATTAATGCTAAAGACAAAGCGTGGTTTTACCCGGATGTTATGGTGACGTGTGATCAGGATGATCGTAAGCGCAAGACCATGAAACAGTCCCCGTTCTTTATCGTAGAGGTCTTGTCGCAGTCAACGCGTGATTATGATCGCGGGGATAAGTTTGCCGTTTACCGAACACTCCCGACGTTGCGGGAATATGTATTGATCGATTCAAGCGCCTACTCCGTTGAAGTATTTCGCCTCAATGAGCATCGGCGTTGGGAGCTGTTCAGTTTTGAAGACGCGGACAGTAGGATTGAATTCAGTAGTATCGGATTCCATTCTACTTTAGCAGATATTTACGAAGACGTTGATTTTGCTTAAAAAAATGTTTGGGTTGTGTTCTGCGTCAATAATCGGCAGGTTTTCGTCATTTCTATACATTCGCCGGATAGAATTCGGTCGCTATGTTTAAACCGTCGGCAACCTTGTCCTTGACGCGTAACTTAAATAGTGTTGAATGCTTTGATAGTGCTTGTTCATGTGTTTGAGTTATAGTCGCCAAAGCTGAATGCCCGCCGCGGCAAAAGCGGCCTGATTACAGAGTCCTTTCACATCGATGACAACGGGATTTGGGGTCAACAGTTGCTGATAGTCGGTTACAGTAAAAGCGTTAAAGCAACGATGCGCTACAGCAACCACAATGGCTTGTGCCGCTTGCAATTGTGCGAGCGGGGTTAACAGTACGCCGTATTCCGCCATTGCCGCCTCGGCCTCGGCCTCGGGGTCGCAAACTTGTACCGTGATGCCAAAAGATTGTAATTCCCGAATAACGTCAATGACTTTGGAGTTACGCAAATCGGGACAATTTTCTTTAAAGGTCAAGCCTAATACAGTGACCTTGCATTGACCGACATTATGTCCCGCATGAATGAGTTGCTTAACCGTTTGTTGGCCAATGTAACCGCCCATGCTGTCGTTAATATGCCGCCCCGCGAGAATAACTTGTGGATGATAACCCAATATTTGCGCTTTATAGGTCAAGTAGTAAGGGTCGACGCCAATACAATGTCCGCCGACTAAGCCGGGTTTGAAGTTAAGAAAGTTCCATTTGGTGCCTGCCGCTTCCAATACGCTGTGTGTGTCTATGCCCATGCGCTCAAAAATCAAGGCCAGCTCGTTCATTAATGCAATATTTAAATCGCGCTGAGTGTTCTCGATCACTTTGGCGGCTTCCGCTACTTTGATCGTTGCCGCTCTATGTACGCCGACAGTAACCACGGATTCGTATACTGCCGCTACAATGTCCAGCGTTGCCGCGTCCTGTCCGGCTACCACTTTAATGATAGTGGTAAAAGTATGTTCTTTATCGCCTGGATTGATGCGCTCCGGACTATAGCCGACAGTAAAATCGGTGCCGCATTGAAGTCCTGATATGCACTCTAAAATAGGCACGCAAAATTCTTCCGTTACGCCGGGGTAAACGGTAGATTCATACACTACAATATCGCCTTTTTTAAGCGCTCGGCCTACTGTTTCCGACGCCTTTGCAACAGGGGTTAAGTCGGGTTGATGCGCATTATTAACCGGTGTGGGTACGGCGACAATGTGAAAATCGGCTTCCGCGAGGCGGGTAACATCGTCAGTGAAGAAAATATCGGAATTGATTAAGTCCGAGGCATTGACCTCATGAGTCCGGTCAATACCGGCGCGCAATTCGCTCAGGCGTACTTCATTAACATCAAAACCAATGGTTTTTGCCCGTTTGCCAAATGCTACCGCAACCGGTAAGCCGACATAACCTAGTCCAACGACAGAAATTTTTCGGGTATGCATAATGTCTCAAGGAAGGTGTAGGCGTAAAACCGAATTTAGGTTTTTCAAACAACCCGATCAGGCAAACGTTCTCCGGCAAAAAATGCAGCCAAGTTAGCTAAAACTTTTTCACCCATGGCGGTACGTGTTCCCAGGGTGGCGCTGCCCAAGTGCGGCAGCAGCGATACATTATCCAAAGTCAAAAAGCCTTCATGCACATTAGGCTCGCCTTCATAGACATCAAGACCGGCGCCGGCAATCCTGTTGTTTTTAAGCGCTTCAATCAGCGCAACGCTATCGACGACATCGCCTCGGGCGGTGTTGATTAAATGCGCGGACGGTTTCATTAAATTGATCATGTCGGCGTTGATTAGATGCCGGGTTGCCTCGCCGCCGGGGCAATGCAACGAAACAAAATCGGCCGTCTGCATCAGCTCTTCTATCGTCTCGCAACGGGTGGCGTTAAGGTCGTCGGTGACATATTCGTCGGCGGGGCTGGGTTTAAAATAGATGATTTTCATGCCGAAGCCGTGATGGGCTTTTCTTGCCATGGCTTGGGCGATACGGCCGAAGCCGATCAAGCCTAAAGTGGCACCGGTTACGTCGCTGCTCAGCATCTGCGTCGGGCACCAGCCTTGCCATTGCTTACTGCGAACCAAGCGGTCTCCTTCGGCGCCGCGCCTTGCTGACATGAGTAATAAGGTCATCGCAATATCGGCGGTGCTGTGCGTCAATACGCCGGGCGTGTTGGTGACCGCCAAGCCTTGCGTTTTGGCCGCGTTGATGTCGATATGGTTGTAACCTACGCCGAAGTTGCCCAGGATTTTACAGCGTTTGTTGTCGACGTTGATCACGTCGGCGGGGAATGAATCGCAGACGGTGGGGCAAACGGCATCGTAATTTTGCAGTGCGGACTTGAATTCGTCGGCGCTTAAAGGCCGGTCATCTTCGTTTAAAGTGACATCGTAAAGGGCTTTGAGTTTGGCTTCGACCGAGGCGGGCCATTTGCGGGTAACAAAGACTTTGGGTTTGCTCATGGGGTCTCCTCCAATGGTGGGGGCTGCCATTAAGTTGAGGGTAATCTAAGTGATAGAACACGGATAACACGGATGTGACGGATTTACACGGATTTCTTTCTTGTCGCTTAAGACGTTAACAATTTTCTTTTATTCCGTGTTGATCCGTTTGATCCGTTTGATCCGCGTCATCCGTGTTCTATTTTTTATCGTTTAATTTGCAGTTGAACGATAGTATTCAATCGCAGCAGCGACCCCCGAACCCGGCTTAATGTCAAAGCCGTTGTCCAGCATCGCCATTTCAACGCCGGCAATACAGCCCAGCATAGAAACGTCATTCATATCGCCGACGTGGCCGATACGGAACGCTTTACCGGCCAATTCGGATAAACCGGCGCCTAAAGAAATATCGTATCTGTTAAAGGCTGTGCCGATCACGTCTCTGGCATCTTTATCTGCGGGAACCACAATCGCGGTAACCGTGTCCGACTCGAAGCCGGGTTGGGCGCAAATTGTCAGTCCCCAGGCGGCAACGGCTTTACGAACGCCTTCGGCCAAGCGATGATGGCGAGCGTAAACATTTTCCATGCCTTCTTCCAGCAGCAAATCTAAGGCTTTACGCAAGCCGTACAAAATAGGCAGCGCCGGCGTATAAGGCGTGTAGCCGTCTTTATTGCTGTTCATCTGGTCTTTTAAGTCCAGGAAGCAGCGAGGGTAAGTTGAGGTTTCGGTCGCTTGCAAGGCTTTTTGGCTGAATGCCAAAAACGCGCCGCCGGCAGGCATCATGAAACCTTTTTGCGAGCCGCTGATGGCGCCGTCAACGCCCCATTCGTCCATGCGAAAATCCAAGCTTGCAATAGAGCTGACGCCGTCTACGAATAACAAGGCCGGATGATTTGCAGCGTCTAAGGCTTTACGAACGCCGCCGATATCACTGGTCACACCGGTAGCGGTTTCGTTATGCGTGGCTAAAACAGCTTTAATTTCGTGATCGCCATCTTCTTTTAAACGAGCTTCCAATTTATCCAATGGAATACCTTTACCCCAGACTTCCTGATGAATTTCGACATCGAAGCCCAAGCGTTTCGCCATTTCAGCCCATAAATGACTGAACTGGCCGAAGCGATAGATTAATACCTTGTCGCCCGGATTTAAGGTGTTGGTTAATGCAACTTCCCAGCCTGCTGTGCCGGTGGCAGGAAAAATAAAGGCTTGTCCTGTTTCTGTTTTAAAGATTTTTTTCAGATCTTGTAAAAGAGGTGTCAGCAGTTTAGGAAACACGGGAGAACGATGATCTTCCATGTTGACATGCATAGCATTAAGAATTTCATTTGGCACATTGGTAGGGCCAGGAATATATAGATGGTTACGACCAGCCATTGCATTGCCTCTTTAATTAATAGTTGAGTGATTAACGCTATTTGGACATTGAAAAAAGCTAAAGTCCAAAAACCGGCAATAATGACATAGCCGTTAAAAATCGGCAAGATCATATTAGGCTTTAAGCTGGAAAATAAGCTTTAAAAATTGACTTTAAGGCCTCTAAAAGTAAAATGTGCGGTTAATTTATGTTCGGCTTAAGCCATATAGGATAGGCGTTAAAAGCTGGCGAGTTACGATTGCATGGATGCTGGAGGTTGAGTAAATGCCGAGGCCGTGCTTTTTTGTCTTTATGCCTTTTCCGGGCGCACTATTAATTTAATGGGCAGTAGTGAGCGCAAGAGCTTGTTTACCCCGACGACAACTATGAACTTAGGAAAGTATCTATGAGCCACACCTTATACGCAGCGTCAATTCAACGAGTTCAACGCTGTGAGTTAGCCGTTCCGGGGTCCAGCCCTGAAATGTTCGAAAAAGCGATGAGAAGTGGCGCCGATTTTATTTTTCTGGATCTTGAAGATGCCGTAGCGCCGGATGACAAATTACAAGCCCGAAAGAATATTATTGAAGCGATTAACGACTTGGATTGGAAGGGGCATGGCGTAACTATTTCGGTACGCATCAACGGCTTAGACACTCAATACATGGTGCGCGACGTGGTGGATTTGGTCGAGCAGTGCGGGGCTAAGCTGGATACGGTTTTGATTCCGAAAGTGGGTGTTTATGCCGATGTTTATATGGTTGAAGCGATGCTGAACCAGCTGGAAATGCAACAGGGACTAAAACACAAAATCGGTATTGAAGCCTTGATTGAAACGGCGTTGGGTATGGCTAATGTGGAGGATATTGCCCGCAATGGCGCTTCGGGCCGTCTTGAAGCTTTACATTTCGGCGTCGCCGATTACGCCGCCAGCAACCGCGCCAGAACCACAAATATCGGCGGTTTAAACCCCGATTATCCCGGCGATCAATGGCACGCTGCAATCAGCCGGATGACGGTGGCTTGCCGAGCTTACGGCTTGCGCCCTATCGACGGGCCTTTTGGCGACATTAAAGACCCCGAAGGTTACAAATCAGCAGGAAGACGCGCCGCAGCCTTGGGCTGCGAGGGAAAATGGGCGATACATCCATCGCAAGTGGCATTAGCCAATGAGATATTCACCCCGCCGGCGTCTGAAGTTGAAAAAGCAAAACGCATATTAGCCGCTTTGAAAGAAGCGGCAGCGCAAGGTAAAGGTGCGGCGGCATTAGACGGTCGCCTGATTGATGCTGCATCGGAAAAAATGGCGAACAATGTAGTCAGGGCTGCCGAAGCGATTGCAGCGAAAAATCAATAATCTTTAAATTAATGGCGCACTAACAAATGGAGCACGGATGGCGCTGACACGACGGATATAAACGGATTTAAAATACCCTCGTTAAAAATGAGGATGTTTTAGTCATAATTTTCCCGGTAAATTCCGTTACATCAGTGTTATCTCTGTGTCCTTCAACACTAGAAATCAACGAAGGAGAAGCGGTGGATATTCATGAATATCAGGCAAAAGAAATTTTAAGCGGCTACGGCGTTAAAATCGCTGAAGGCGGCATGGCTTACAGCCCGGAAGAGGCCGTGCAACGCGCCAGAGATATTGGCGGCCACCTTTGGGCGGTCAAAGCGCAGATTCATTCCGGTGCGCGCGGCAAAGCGGGCGGCATTAAAATCTGCAAAACTCACGATGAAGTCGAAGCGGCGGCGGAAGCCTTGTTAGGCAAAAGACTGATTACTCATCAAACCGGCCCGGCAGGTAAGGTATGCGGACGCTTGTATATCGAAGCCGGAACCGACATTGTTAAGGAAATGTATTTTTGTTTTCTGGTTGATCGCAGTTCGGAACGTATTGTGATGGTCGGTTCCGCTCAAGGCGGCATGGAAATCGAGGAATTGGCCGAAAACAATCCCGACGCGATTACTAAAATTTATATCGAGCCCGCTGTCGGCTTGCAAGATTTTCAGGCGCGCGAAATGGCTTTCGCTTTGGGCTTGGACCCTGAACTATTGAGCCATGCGGTAAAAACCATCAGGGGGTGTTATCGCGCCCTGCGTGAACTTGATGTCAGCATGTTGGAAATCAATCCTCTGGTGGTGACCCGTAGCGGTGAATTGGTCGCTCTGGACGCTAAAATAGGCTTTGATGACAACGCCTTGTTCCGTCAACAAAAAATCTCAGAACTGCGCGATAAAACCCAGGAAGATCCCCGTGAAATGGCCGCCGCGGATCGCGGCTTAAGTTATGTCGGCCTGGATGGCGACATCGGCTGCATGATTAACGGCGCCGGCTTGGCAATGGCGACGATGGATATGATTAAGCTGGCCGGCGGCGAGCCTGCCAATTTTCTCGATGTCGGTGGCGGCGCATCGGCTGAACGCACCGAAAAAGCGTTTCGTTTAGTGCTGGCGGATAAAAACGTAAAAGCGATGTTGGTTAATATTTTTGCCGGAATTAACCGTTGCGACTGGATTGCCGAGGGTGTGGTTGAAGCGGTTAGAAAAATCGATATGAAAATACCGCTGATTGTTAGATTGTCGGGTACTAACGTTGAAGAAGGCCGCCGGATTATCGCAGCAAGCGGCTTGCCTATCATTACCGCGGAAACCTTAGCCGAAGCGGCTGAAAAAGCGGTGCAGGCGCGTAATGAAACGGTTGCGAAAGAAGCGGCTCAGGGAGCATAAGATGGCTATTTTAATTGACGAAACAACGCGCATTATTGTCCAAGGCTTTACCGGAAAAATCGGCAGCTTTCATGCTCAGGACATGATTAATTACGGCTCTAATGTGGTTGGCGGCATTACGCCAGGCAAAGGCGGTCAAACCCACTTAGGTCTGCCGGTTTTTAATACGGTAAAAGAAGCGGTATGCCAAGTTGGAGCCGAAGCCAGCATTATTTTTGTGCCGCCTGCTTTTGCCGCCGATTCGATCATGGAAGCGGCCGATGCGGGCATTAAATATTGCGTGGCGATTACCGACGGTATTCCCACTCAAGACATGATGACGGTGAAGAACTTTCTGCGCCGCTTTCCGGTCGAGCAAAGAATGATGCTGACCGGCCCCAATTGCGCGGGCACGATCAGTCCGGGACGGGCCATGCTGGGCATTATGCCGGGGCATATTTACATGCAAGGCCATGTCGGTATCGTCGGTCGGTCAGGCACTTTGGGTTATGAGGCCGCCGACCAAATGAAACGTTTGGGGATTGGTATTTCAAGCTCTGTCGGCATCGGTGGCGACCCTATCAACGGCAGTTCGCATCGCGATATTCTGGAAAAATTCGAAGCCGATCCGGAAACCAAAGTGGTGGTTATGATCGGCGAAATCGGCGGTCCGCAAGAGGTTGAAGCCGGGATTTTCGCTAAAGAACACATGAGCAAGCCGGTTGTTGCTTATATTGCCGGTTTAACGGCGCCGGAAGGTCGGCGCATGGGCCATGCCGGTGCGATTATTTCATCGGCGGGTGAAAGCGCCGCAGAAAAAGTGGCGATTCTGAAAGAGTTGGGAGTCACGATTTGTCCGACACCTGCGGCTATGGGCGAAACGGTGGCTGCTTTGTTGGCTAAGTTATAATTATTGATAATGGAACACGGATGACATGGATTAAACCGATCTACACGGATTAAGGCGAATAGCAAACTTATAGGTAACTATTCAGCGGCTGGAAAATTTTATTTTGATGCGGCTTGGCTCCCTTCTTCCGATGGAGAGGGTTGTTACGCATCGCGCTGGGTAGTTCCTTAATATTTAAAAAATCCGCGTAAATCCGTCCTATCCGTGTCCTATCTATTTTAGCGTATGCTTTTTAATACCCGCAGGGCGTAAATGAAGATTCTTATTCTTGGAGCAGGAGTTACCGGTTCATCTGTTGCCGGGGCGTTGGCAAGCGAAGAGAACGATATTGTGGTCGTTGATTTCAGGACCGAGTTGCTTGATGCGCTAAAAGAGCGCTTCGATATTGCCACGGTTGCCGGTAACGCGGCGCACCCTAGGGTGCTTGAACAGGCTGGGGCTCGGACTGCCGATATCATTATCGCGGTTACCGACAGCGACGAGACCAATATGCTGGCTTGCGTGATTATTAATGCGCTGTACAGTCGGCCGAAAACGATTGCGCGGGTGCGCGCCGTCGATTATCTGAAAAACCCGCAATTGTTCGGTCCGAACGGTATTCCGGTGGATATTGTTATCAGTCCGGAACAAATCGTCATGGAAGCGATCCGTAATTTAATCGAATTTCCCGGCGTTCAGCATATTTCCGATTTTGCCGATGGCTTGGTGCGGCTTTTTTCGGTCAAAGTCGTCGCGGACGGCTCTTTAACGGGTAAGAAAATCAAAAACCTGAAAGAACGTTTGGTTGGCGGCAAAATTCGCGTGGTGGCTATTTTTCGGCAAGGCGTGCCGCTGATCGTAAATGGTGAAGCGGTTATTGAAACCGGAGATGAGGTGTTTTTTGTCGCGCCCCGTGAAGAGGTCCGCGGCATATTGAAAGAATTGAACAAGCTGGAAGCTCCGTTAAAACGCATTATCATTGCCGGCGGCGGTCATGTCGGCAAACGTTTGGCGATGGCCTTGGAAAAAGACCATCAAATAAAAATCATTGAAAAAGATCCGAAGCGCGCTAATAAGATAGCCAATGATCTTGATCACAGCGTGGTGCTGTTCGGCGATTGCGCCGATGAAGCGCTGCTGCTTGATGAATCTATCGATAGTATCGATCTGTTTTGCGCGATTACCGAAAATGACGGCGTCAATATTATTTCCGCTTCCTTGGCAAAAAGTTTGGGCGCTCGCAAGTCAATTTGTTTACTGAATCATGTTTCCTATAGCAAGCTGTTGCCCGGTACGGGAATTGATGTTGCTGTGTTGCCCAATCAGGAAACGCTCGGCAGCATTCTGAAGCATGTACGTCGCGGCGATGTCGCTCAAGTCAGTTCTTTATGTGGCGGCACTGCCGAGGCTATTGAGGCGGTTGCTCATCATGGTAACGGCACCAATTCCGTGGTTGGGCTTAGAGTGGATTCGATCAATTTTCCGGAAGGCATTGTGATGGGGGCATTGATTCGCAACCGGCAAGTCATTTCGATTCATCATGAGACGGTATTTGAAGAGGATGATCATGTAGTGATGTTTGCGATGGATAAAAAACTGGTTGTCAATATCGAGAAGAAATTTCAACCCCTTTAATTAAGGGGCGGTATAAGGCTAAGGACTGAAGGCGAGACCTTAGCCATTCGCACTTCGCCTTGAGCCTTCCGTCTTGAATCTAATCCTATGAATGTCATTTTTACTATCATCAATATTTTCGGTTTGGTCACCATAGGGTTTAGTGGGTTGATGGCGACTTGTCTGCTGACTTCCGCTATAGCCGATGATGGCGCCACCACCGCTTTTTATCACGGCTCTGCAATTACCTTGCTGCTGGGCGCTTTGATGTTTATTCCGACATTACGCATACCGAAAAAAGTGACTCGGCAAACAGGCTTTTTGATGGTAGCGGTTACCTGGTCTATAACGCCGATGTTTTGCGCTTTGCCGTTAATGATTTATTTGCCGGGGCTGAGTTTTATCGATGCTTATTTTGAAACCGTTTCCGGCCTTACTACGACGGGGGCTACTATCTTTAGCGGTCTTGATCAGTTACCGATGTCAATTAATCTTTGGCGGCATGAATTAAACTGGATAGCGGGCATGGGTATTATTATTTTTGCGGTTGCTATTTTACCCATTCTTGGGATCGGCGGCATGCAGTTATATATCGCGGAATCGCCGGGAACAGTCAAGGAATCCGACTTGCCGCCGCGGATAGCGCAAACCGCGAAAGCGTTGTGGCTGGTCTATGCAGGTATCACCTTGGCTTGCATTATCGCCTTACGTTTGGCGGGTATGGGGTGGTTTGACGCTATTTGTCATGCTTTTGCCGCGATGAGTTTAGGTGGTTTTTCCACGCATGACGCCAATGTCGGTTTTTTTAATTCGCTGTCCATTGAGATGGTGTTAACTATTTTTCAATTGCTGGCCGCGATCAATTTCGCCACCCATTTTGTGGCTCTTCGCAAAGGTTCATTCAGCCCTTATGTTGATGACAGGGAGGCGCGGGCTTTTCTTGTTTTGGTGTTAAGCAGTTGTTTAGCAACGGCCGCAGTGCTTTGGCATGCGGGTACTTATCCGGACTTTTTGACCTCGTTACGGCACGCAACGTTTAATTTGGTGACTATTGCTACCGATTGCGGCTTTGCTACTCAAGACTTTAATCAGTGGCCTATTTTCGTGCCGATGTGGATGTTGTTTTTAAGTTGTATTTCGGCGTCTTCAGGGTCTACCGGGGGCGGTATTCGTATGATTCGTACCATCATCCTGATGAAGCAGGCACGGTTGGAATTGTTCAAGTTTATTCATCCGTTTGCGGTCAGGTCGATGAAAATCGGCGATACCGTGGTTAGCAATAAAATCGTTACTTCTGTGACCGGCTTTATTTTTCTGTATTTTATCAGCATCGTTATATTAGTGTTCATACTGTTGTTAAGCGGCATGGATTTTATAAGCGCGTTTTCGGCGATTATCGCCTGTTTTAACAATGCCGGGCCCGGTCTCAATCAAGTCGGTCCTGCAACCAATTACGCTATTCTGAGCGACTTTCAGACCGGTGTTTGTACTTTTGCGATGCTGTTGGGGCGGGTGCAGATATTTTCCATTGTCATTCTATTCGTGCCGGAATTCTGGAGAAAATAAGCTAGGCCTGAGTGACGCGGGCGGAAAGCGTGAGTAAGCTAAAAGTCACTCTAACAAAAGACGAGTAACGGGTGGTTGCAGCGGCTGATATTGTGATTCAGGGGTGAAATTGATTGCTTCTTGCTTGTGTGCTGCAATCAAAAAAGAGATTTGATAAAAACAAAAAACCCAGCGTAAGCTGGGTTTTTTGGTACTGCTAAACGTTCTATTTACAGTTGGATAGAACTAGAAACTTTTTGTGCAGATTTATCTGGATCGTCTAAGCAGCCAGATAAACCAACAATCATTAATGCCATAGCTATAAGAGATAAAATTTTATTCATAAGAATATCCTCCAAAGGGGTTTCAATTATTTTTATTAAGTTGCGCCATTAAATTAAAGCACATGCATTTTATATCATGACTGGAATGACGATGCAATAATAAAAGTTGAATAATCATCTCAGTAATTACAGGTCATTGATGTTATCGGGTAAATCAAAAGCAATTTGCCGATGGTTCCATTTTACCGTTCCGATAGTAGTCCAAGGAGAGGCGAAGTTAAGGTGCAATTGATCATACACCCAATAGGAAGGCGCGTTAATTCTTTTAAGCTTAATCGTGAAAACGGCATTATCCAGATTTAAACCGATTTTTTGTCCCCAGAAAGCAGTTACTTTCATTAGCAGTTTATGCAGTCGTGTGTTATCAATGTTGGGTGTTACCGCAATGTTGGCCCACATAGAATGAACCCTGCCCCAATTCGGCGCAAGAAGCCGTCCTTGTTCATTAACAAAAGGCAGCCATTGTTCAACGCCGTTTTTATCGATATAGGTAATCGCTAAAATATGATCGTAGCCTGCAAAATGGTCGTGCAGGTAAAGTGCATGCGGAGTAATGCCTAAAAAGGCCTGTGAGACCATTAGAGCGGCGTTGCTGGCTTGCGAGAGAGGGCTTTGAGGGTTGTCCGCATTTAGCCTGTAAATAAGCCCGTAATGAATGGAGCTGTTGAGTTGCAAAACGAGCAATGCAATCACTATTTTTGCGAGTTTTCTGGCAAATGCATTGGGTTTTTGCGCGGCAAGCTCTTCAAAGAAACGATGGTAGAGCGTGGTATCCGGCAGGGCTTGCGGCAGAAGGCAAGTTGAAGTGCAGGGAACGCGAGCACGTGTGTCGGCAATAGATCGGTATTTTTTTAAGGCAAAATGATGTATTCCCGGAAGACTCAAAATAATGCCGAGCGGAAATAAGTAACGCATTTTCATGAAAATTTGGGCATAGGTATCGACGCTTGAATAGATGCGGCCGACGCTATCCAGCGCATATAAGTCGGTCAGCAGAGCTTCATCGCTGATGGAGACAAGCGCCGGGTAGTGCGCGGCATGTTCCTGAGCGTTCTTAAAATCTATACAGCCGAATATGTCGAAATGATTCAGGATTAGAACGGTGCGGTTACATAACGGGCACAGTTGGTCATAGAATACGGTAAGAGATGGCTGCTTTGCCGTAACCAACCGTCCGATGCATCGCCACCACTTAAAGGGAACCAGCAAGCTATAAAAGCTGAGCATGCCTAAGCCAAAAGGGTAAATATTGAAAGACAAGGTGATGCCGAGATGAAGGCCAAGGCCGATCAGTAAATAAATCGGACGTAACCGGCGTCGGTTAAAAAAGAAGATAAAGGTAAACTGGAAAATTAAGATGGTGTAACCAAGACTATTTTGCAGTAGCTTATTGTTTAGCAAATACGACATGTCGATGGCCGACACATAATAAGGTTGCGTTGCGGGCAACCAAGTCCCGAGGCCGTTACGCCAGTGCTCGGCAAACATTTTGTGGATGGCTGAGTCAAAGTACAAAAAGCCGAGACAAATGGCGACCGGCAATGTGTAAGCCAGCGCTGAAACGCTTGGTTTCGGGTAAGCGCTATAGTGAGTAAATGGAGTGCTTAATTTACGTCGAAGGCTGTCTATTGAAAAGGCTTTATCCCCAGGCATGAAAAGCAGAAAAAATCCCGCTCCGATCATGAATAAGTCAAAACCTCCGTCAAAGTCTCGTTGCATCGGGGTGAAATTAACAAAAACAATCCAAATAATATAATTGCAGATTACGGCAAATTGATAACGGTAGCCGACCACGATAAAAGCGGCAATCACGCCCCAAAGGCACAAGAAAAAAGGAATCATCGGGAATTCGACGTCACTATAGGGAATAGGGTCGAAAATTAAATGATTGAAATACAGTAGAAAAATTATTTCCTGTAGCGTGATCAGGCCGTAAAAAATTCGGAATAGGCCAATCCCTGTGGCGGGCGCTTGCTTGGCAAGAAGTTCTAAGATTTTAGCGGAGATAAGTTTATACATTTCATGATTAGAAAAATCGAGAGGATGTATAAATTATATAAGAAATGTAGGGTTTATGCTGTGAAATATGCAGATAAAACAAAGGCCGCACTCAATTCATAGCGAATTGGAATGTGCAGCCTAAGTTAAGATTAAATCGGTTGACGACTTATTTTTCGTCGTCTGGGTGCTCGGCGAATACCCACTTTACGAGGAAGTAGCCGGCGGCTATAACTACAACCGCGCCAACCATACCAGCTGGTTCTTTTAACATTTCGGTGATATCTAAGATCGCTCCCATGGGATGTCCTACCTATAATTTTGTATTTTAGAAATAATGCTAAGTACATAGCAAACGGAATGAGCATAATACTTTAGGGAAAGTTAAAGTCAAGGCTTATTGTTATGCTTGTTATGCGGTTTTATTTATTGTACTTCGTAGAAATTTATTGCTCGATAGCCGATGTGGTATAGTTTAAAATCTGTTTTTTGAGTGCTGATACATTTTAAGATAAGGAATTATAATGAATAAATGCGTTAAAATATTACCACTGGTCGCAATTTTCTTTACGTTATCGGCAAATGCTGACGTTCAACTAAAAGATAATACTGAAATTTTAGGGAAGTGGAATCTTCATGATGAAGCGGTTTCGTTAACAAGTCCCAAAAAAGCAGTGACTCAGGAGTGGGAATTTAAGGAAGATGGAACCCTTATTTCAACGGCATCGGATGTCGCAGGACGCATCAGTGCGTTGAAGATTGCGTTAAAATATTCCATCGAAAATGGAGAAATCAAAAAACAGTCCGCTCCTGGGCGAGAAAAATACGAATCCTGCAAAGTGGTTGAAAAAGAGGGTTCAGAGATGGTTTTAAAGTGCACATATTTCTTCTTTCTAACAAAAAAATAATTTTAAAAAGGATATAGCTATGATAGGTGGCATTGTAATGATTTTTGTAGCGCTCTGGATTTACCAGTCCGCTATGAGAGCGAAAACAACTAATGTAATGATGTGGGTAGCGATTGGCGCGGTTGCTTTTTTTGCCGTGCAGGTCGCGTTTATTGATATCAACCTTTATATTTTGGAAGCAATACGAGGCGGCGAAGGCGGTAGCGACTACGAACGCGATTTAACCAGCGTTGGCGATAGAAAAAATGAAGGCGGTTTTCAGGGCTTCGGCGGTGTTCTGCTTTCAGTCTATTTGGAATTAATGCCGTCGATTGTCGGTTTTTTAGCGGCAGCACTGATTCGGATAAAATTTATTACTCGCGAAGCGATTACCGTAGGTAATTTATTCGGCGGTCTTAAAGAAATGTTTCAAAGCATCAAACAAAGTTTTAAAACCTCGTCTGACAACTAAGCTGGACAGTTGGTTATAACAAAAAGCCCAAGCGATGCTTGGGCTTTTTTTATGGCTGTACTTTTGTGAAAGCTCCTCTGCTATTTACCTAAAACGGCAGATACTAAAAAAATCAGACCGGAAACGAACAGCACCGTAAAAATCAACCCTGCAATAACATAGGTTGAAAGCGATCCGTGGGTAAAATCCTTTTCCCTGTTATCGTTGCTTTGTACGCCAATGGCGGCAGCTAGAACGCTTTTTATGACTTGAGTAATCGTTGGTTTTGACATGCCCATCTCCGACAAAAATAGTGAAAAATAATAGTGCTTGATATTCTTTTAAGCAATGATTAATTCAACAACCTCCTGGACCGTTCTATGAGCAAAACAGAATTATTAAAGCAGCAACTCTCCCAACGTATTTTATTTCTCGACGGCGCGATGGGGACGATGATCCAAAGCTATAAGCTGGAAGAAAAAGATTACCGCGGCGAACGTTTTGCCCAGTGGGAGGTCGACCTTAAAGGCAATAACGACCTTTTGTCGTTAACTCAACCCGATATCATTAAAGCTATTCATAGCGCTTATTTTGAAGTTGGCTCCGACATTGTTGAAACCAATACGTTCAATGCAACCGGCATCGCGATGGCCGATTACAAAATGGAAGCGCTGGCCTATGAAATTAATGTTGCCGGGGCGCGTGTGGCAAGGCAGGCAGCTGATGAATACACACAAAAAACGCCTGAGAAACCGCGTTTTGTCGCCGGTGTATTAGGCCCTACCAACCGTACGGCGTCTATGTCGCCCGATGTCAACGATCCGGGTTTTCGCAATATTTTCTTTGACGACTTGGTTATCGCCTACACGGAAGCGACCAAAGGCCTGATAGACGGCGGCGCGGATATTATCCTGATTGAAACCGTGTTCGATACCCTGAATGCTAAAGCCGCCATTTTTGCGGTTGAACAATATTTTGAACAAATAGGCTATAAACTTCCGGTGATGATCTCCGGCACTATTACCGATGCCTCCGGCAGAACGCTGTCCGGGCAAACCGTTGCCGCTTTCTGGAATTCACTCAAGCATGTCGAGCCGATTTCTTTCGGCTTTAACTGCGCGTTGGGCGCAACCGAATTGCGCCAACATATCGATGAACTATCCGGTATTGCCGATACGTATATTTCCGCGCATCCCAATGCGGGTTTGCCTAACGAGTTCGGCGAATACGACGAAACGCCCGAAGCGATGGCCGCAGAGTTGGCCGATTGGGCGAAGAACGGCTACTTGAATATTATCGGCGGTTGTTGCGGAACCTCGCCTGCGAATATCAAAGCGATAGTCGAGGCGGTACAACAACACAGCCCGAGAAAAATCCCCGAAATACCCAAACAGTGCCGCTTATCAGGACTCGAACCGTTAAACATCGGGCCGGACTCGCTATTCGTCAATATCGGCGAACGCACCAACGTGACCGGTTCGGCCGTTTTCAAACGGCTGGTTGTCGAAGGCGATTTTGAAACCGCGCTGGATGTCGCTAAGCAGCAAGTCGAAAACGGCGCGCAAATCATCGAC
>SXGU01420782.1_pt1 | contig 35834 bp, 34 predicted proteins | sample 3174531 | NCBI WGS metagenome assembly SXGU01 (sample SAMN11356863, study PRJNA531348) | freshwater metagenome | isolation source: freshwater sample F1-140 | place: China: Fuxian Lake, Yuxi | collected 2017-12-25 | reverse complement strand
GTTCGGACGGCTCTTCCCTGAAACGGTACCAGGCCTCGACCCGGCCGTGATGATCGGACAGGATGCCATGCACATCGCGCTGGAAGACGAAAGCGGCTACCTCGCCCTCGCCTCGCCGCAACCCCGATGGCAGCCCGGCCGATACAAAGTCGAAATTCATGTGGGCGAAGAGATCAACGCGATGAGCTTGATGGGCGCGATGCGGTTTACAATCGCCGAGGCGGGGCAGTGACGAGTGATCGGTGCGGGATCAGGAGCAAAGACCGACCCCCTCCGCGCACTGTGCACCCAGCACTTCCAGCGTTTGACGCTCCCGCCAGCATTCTGTAGAATGGCCGCGGAGTCTATGGCGCCCCTTCTGCATCAGGAATAGCGACCCCTCATGACCGTGCCATCCCATCCATGGGCTTCCGTCATCGTCCCCATTAAGGATGAGCGAGACAATCTCGCGCCCTTAACGGAGCAATTGCTGAAGGCGCTGGAGGCTTGCAGCCAATCACACGCGGCGCCCTTTGAAATCGTGTTCGTCGACGACGGCAGCACGGACGGCAGTGCCGCCCTGCTCGACCAGCTGGCCGCGGACCATCCGCAAGTGCACGTCTTTCATTTCGACCGTAACTATGGCCAATCCTCGGCCTTCGACGCGGGATTCAAACGTTCGACCGGCGAGCTGGTCATCACGATCGACGGCGACCTCCAGAACGACCCGGCCGACATCGGCACCTTATTGCCCTACACCAAGCGCTTCGACCTCGTGTGCGGGTGGCGCACCAACCGGCATGACAGCCTCGTCCGGACATTGTCATCGAAAATTGCTAACGCGGTACGTCGCGTGGTGACGGGTGACCGGGTGCACGACACCGGCTGCTCGCTGAAGATCTTCCGCCGCTCTGTCGTGGACAGGCTCCAGCTTTTCAACGGCATGCATCGCTTTTTCCCGGCCCTGGCGCTGATGCACGGCTTTACGGTCACCGAAGTGCCGGTGCACCATTACGCGCGCACGCATGGCCAGTCGAAGTACGGGCTCGGGAACCGCCTCTTCAAAAGCCTCTACGACCTGATCGCCGTGCGCTGGATGCAGCAACGAACACTGCACTACCGCATCGCAACAGGCAAGGGGGCTGCTCGCCCATGAGCATCGAACATAGCTGGCTCGCCATCGGATTCCTCGGACAGGGGCTCTTCTTCGGCCGCTGGGTTGTCCAATGGATTGCCTCAGAACGAAAAGCGGAGAGCCAGGTCCCGATCGCCTTTTGGTACATGAGCCTGGTCGGCGGACTCATCACCCTGGCCTATGCAATCTATCGGAAAGATCCGGTCTTCATCGCAGGGCAGAGCGTCGGCGCCGTGGTCTATGTTCGCAATCTGGTTCTCATCGCGCGCGCCGGCCAGTCCGCGCCACAATCCTAACCGCCCGACATAACCGCCCGAGGCGAACCATCCTATGCCCACGCCCAGTCGCTCACACCATGCCCTGCTCCTTCTCGCACTCCTGGCCCTGTCGGGGCTGCTGTTCTTCTTGGGGCTCGGCGACATGGGATTGACCGACCGTGATGAAGGGAGGAACGCTGAGGCGGGGCGCGAAATGTTCGAATCGGGGGATCGGCTGACGCCGACCTTCAACGGCGAGCTGCGCGTGGCGAAACCGGTCTTTCTCTATTGGGTGATGGATTGGTCGTATCACCTATTCGGGGTCAACGAGTTCGCCGCACGGGTCCCGTCCGCCCTCTTCGGTGTCGGCTTGATCCTCCTCCACTACTTGTTTCTGGCGCACCAGCGAGATCGAACCGTTGCGCTCTTCGGGGCCCTGATGCTCTTGCTCAACCTGGAAATCCTCGGACTGGGGCGCCTGGCGCTGACCGACAGTGTCTTGATCTTTTTCATCACGGCATCGCTCTATGGGTTCTGGCTGGGCCTGCATGGTGACGGAGCCGCCCGCCGAGGGATCTGGGCCTTCTATATCGGCATGGCCCTGGCCACCTTGACGAAGGGACCGGTCGGATTCGCCCTGCCCCTCCTCGTCGCGGCAATCTATTTGACCTGGACGCGCCGCTGGCGGGACTATTGGCACCAGGGCGTTCCCCTGGCCGGCATGGCCCTGTTTATGCTGCTGGCCGCGCCCTGGTATGCCGCCATGTTTTATCTCCATGGCGACGCCTACGCCTCCGGCGCCAAAGCCAATACGATCGGGCGATTTCTGCGTCCGATGGAAGGCCACCATGGCACCGTCTTCTTTTATCTCCCGGTCCTGTTCATCGGCTTCTTTCCCTGGAGCGCGCTCCTGCCTGTCCCGCTCTATCGCACCCTTAGGGATTGGCGAGGGAACGGGATAACGGGACCGCGGGAGCGCGCAGCCTCTCCTTACCCCGAGACCCCCGCTCCTCCTACCCCTACTCGAGAGCTTGAACTTTTTGCAGCTCTCTGGGTCGTCGGCGTCTTTGTCTTTTTCACCGTCTCTTCGACCCGCCTGCCCCACTATATCGGGCCATTATTCCCTGCTGCGGCCCTCTTGACCGCCTCCTACTGGTCGCGCGGCCTGCACGATCCGATGACAAAAGGCCTTCGCGGCTCGATGCATCTCATGATGGGACTGGGGTATCTCCTGGCCATCGGCTTTGCCTGCCTCCCCACACTGTACGCCCACTACGCCACCAAGATGGTGCGTGAATTTCCCTTGGCAGGACAGGTGGGGCTCGGCAGTGGGCCCTATCTGGCAACAGCCATTCTGCTACTCGGCAGCACGCTCGTGGGCTATCTTGGGTTGAACGAGGAACGGCGCGGTGGAGCTTTCTGGGCGGCGGGGGCGACCTTCGCAGGCCTGGTCCTGCTCGTCATCGTCATTGCGACGCCTCACATCAACCGCTTTGTGATCGCGCCACCACAAGAACTCGCCTATGCCGCAGGACTGAACCTGCAACCCCAGGATCAATTCATCGCCTATGGCGTGACGCGACCCTCGTCCGTTTTTTATGCAAAACGCAAGACGCTCTTCGTGCCGTTTGGGGAAGAAGATAAAATCAGGGCGGCGCTGAAGGCGCCAAGGCGCGTGATGATCCTCTTACCGGAAAACGCGCAAGGGACGTTGCCGGACGAAGCCGTGACGCTCGTCCCTCTGCTGAAACGCTACGGCTATGTATTGTTGGCCAACCGGCCGATGGTGACGATGCCGGAAAATGCCCAGAAGCCTCCGACCATTTTCGGCCATTGAGTGGCCTACTAGATCGGCACGAGACCCTTCAGAAGATAGCTCGCCACCAACATGAGCAGCACCGCCGCGACGAACAGCGCCTCTGCCACGCCAGTCCGTCCCCCGACGAGCACATCTGCCATGGGGAGGTCCTGACCCTCGAGCCCCTCGACCCAATGGGCGATACAGACGAACAACGCCACGGTTGTGACCAACAGCGAACCGGTCGTCATGCCCAATCCCAGCCCCATGAGCGCGCGCGCCAGAGACCCGGCTAGCCAAACCGGACGCCATGACGGTCGCAGCCGCCACGCAACATGCCTTGCGAGTCCCGCCAAGGTAAGCGCCCCGCCGCAACACAGCAGCGATTGCGTGAGCCAGCCCTTCGACGGAAGCTGCGTGACCGTCCAGACGAACGCGAACGTCACGGCGAAAAATGGCGCGATCCGACACACAGAGTTTCTGACGGCTGTCCGCCAGTCACCCCAGGGATGCACGGCGATCATTCCCATCACACAACCGAAAGCCGCGCCTCCTGCCACATCGGTCGGATAGTGAGCCCCACGGACGACCCGGCTCGCGGCAATCGCCACGGCCACCGCGAACAGGGGCCATCGCACCCGCGGAAACTTTACCGCAAGCACGGTCGCGACCGCGAATGATGAGCCTGCATGGCCGGACGGAAAGGAGTCCCACCCGCTCCCGCCAGCGGGAGAAAACTGAAAGTGGCTGGTATCGATGAACTTAGGCCTGGGTCGGCCAATGGCATGTTTTAAAATCGTAGCAACCACCGCCACGAGACCATGCCCAATGAGACTCTGCCGGCCCGCGTCTTTCCACTGCTGGTGCTTGAATCCGTACCCGACCACCAACAGCACAAGACTCAGGAGCACCAACGACTCCCCTTTGCCGAGGCGGTCGCCGAGATCGCTGAACAAAATCAGCCAGGGCGGAGGCGCAGAAACGACCGGTGGATAGAGGGAATGAACGAACCTCGCGAACGGTACATCCCACGCAAACAGCCCCACGAATACGAGGAGGAGCGACCAGACGGAGAGGACCAGGGCTGCAGTAGCCGTCAAGCGTGAATCGTGAGTGGTGAGTCGCGGGAGATCCATAAGCATTGGTCTGCATGTTAAACGAGAACCGGCGCCAGCAGGATGCGGGAAAAGTCCGTCTAGTAAGACCGCAGCCGAGGAAAGCACCGGAGACGTACCCGCAGGCTACGTTGCGGATGCTTTCGAGGTGAGAACGATGCTGGCGGACTTTATCAGCATCCGGTCACGGCACCCAGTCGGCGAGGAACACGTTGAACTCGCCCGGCACCTTGGCCCCGCGATCCGACACCCAGACCAGGCTGGCGCCATTTGGCGAGAACATAGGGAAACTGTTGAACTGCCCATCGAACGTGAGTCGCTCAAGGCTCTGGCCGTCCTCACCGATCGCATAGAGATGCATGCTCGCCTTGCTGCCTTCGGCTTTCGCTTCAATATTCGAGGAGAAGATGATCCTCTTCCCATCGTGGGAATAGGAGGGCGAAAGGTTCGAGGCGCCGTTCTTCGTGACCTGCCGCTTCCCGCTTCCATCCGCATTCATCACGAAGAGCTCGAGCTGCAGAGGCTCCACGAGATTTTGCTTGAGCAGGGCCTGGTAGGCGTCAATCTCCGCCGGCTCGGTCGGATGCGAGGCCCGATAGACAATGCGTTTGCTGTCAGGCGAAAAGAACGCGCCGCCGTCGTAGCCAACTTCATTCGTCAGCCGCCTGGCTCTCGACCCGTCAAGACTCATCGCATAAATATCCAGGTCCCCGTCCTTGACGGAGGTCCAGACGATCGTCTTCCCGTCGGGTGAGACCGTTGCTTCCGCATCGTAGCCAGGTGCGAAGGTCAGCCGCTGCATTTCCTGACCATCGAGGCGCACGGCATAGAGGTCATAATCGTCCAAGGCCCAGCGGGAGGGTTCCTTCGGCGTGAGCGGACAATTCGGCCCGACGGCATAGGTCGAGGAATAGAGCACGCGGCGATCGCCAGGGAAAAAGAATCCGCCGGTCGCGACCCCTGTGCCGGTGCTCACCAATCGCACGGTCGCACTCTCCAGATCCATCACGTATATCTGATAGCAGGCCAACTTTTTATCGGTCGGCGAGCTCGTGGCCGCGTAGGTATCTTTCATCCAATTGTTCGTGGATTGGAACACCAGCTTGTTCCCGCTGAAGGAAAAGTAGGCTTCGGTATTTTGCCGGCCCACCGTCAGCTGGCGAATGTTCGTCAAATGCCGCTCGGCCTGGTGCGCAGGCACTGATCGGGCTTTGAACGCAGGGCTCTCCGACCACCCCTGCTGCTCACAGAGCAACAGACCGATCAGTCCGATCAGGCACCACTTACCGAAGGGGATGACTGACATCGAGACGCTCCTCCGTGCGATCGCTTGTAAATGGCGACTCTGCACAAGCCGCCGCCGCCCCGCAATGTTTGACCAGGATCGGCTGAATCTTCGAACGGGACTCGGGACCGCTCAATACTAGCATCGAACCTTCCCGGTGGACAGTTCATCGTGAGCCGGCGAAACAATCGTGGCCCTCTCCCCGAAAGGTTTCTGCTGCCCCTGCGCCTCGAGGCGAGAACCCAGGCCCCCTCACGGCGCGAGAGAGCCCGGCTCATCCGTGCGGCCCGTCCAACACGAGCGCCGCGAGCGCTACGCTTATAGCCCTATCACTCTCCCTTGTGCATCGCTCACCGTGTGCCAGCTGGCGGAATTTTTTCAGTATTCCGCTAGACGAAGGATGCGGCCGAGGTGCCAAGCAACGCATCGACAAAAGCTTCGCTCTGAAAATCCTGGATATCTTCGGCGGACTCCCCGACTCCGATCAGCCGCACGGGCAGCTTGAGTTCCTCGGCAATCGCGACGACGATCCCACCGCGAGCGGTGCCGTCAAGCTTCGTCAGGACCAAGCCGGTGACGCCAACCGTCTGATGGAATTGACGGGCTTGCGCCAGCGCATTCTGCCCGACCGTCGCGTCCAGCACGAGGAGCACTTCATGCGGCGCACCGGGGCATTCCTGCGCGATGACGCGCGTGATCTTGCGGAGTTCTTCCATGAGGTTTGATTTCGTATGGAGCCGACCAGCCGTATCGATGAGGACCACATCCACCTGCCTGGCCTTCGCTGCGGCGATTCCGTCGAATGCAACTGCGGCCGGGTCCGAGCCATGGCGGTGGCAAATCACGTCAACGCCGACCCGGTCGGCCCAGACTTGCAATTGATCGATGGCCGCCGCGCGAAAGGTATCGGCTGCCACCAACAAGGGCACTTTCCCTGCCTGCACGAGCCGTTGCGCGATCTTCGCGATCATCGTGGTCTTGCCCACCCCGTTGACCCCCACAGCCAGGATGACGAAAGGCTTAGGGCCTTTGGCCAGTAGGGCCTCCAACGACAGACCCTGCACCGGCGTCAGCACATCTAACAACGTGTCCCGCAATGTCTGGTGCACCAGGCCTGCCTGCGAGGCATCGGTCCCTTGCAACTGCTTCTTGAGACGCTCCATCACGCGCGCGACAACGCGCGCGCCGAGATCGGAGGCGATGAGGGCTTCTTCGAATTCTTCCAGGAGGGCAGGATCGATCGCGCGGCGCAGCAGACGATCTAAGGACCCGCGCACGGCATCGCGTGTCTTGGCCAGACCCTCGCTCAGTCGCTGCAACCATCGCATAGATCTACTCGCGCCTCTTTCGCGTTACGCGTGTCAGTCGCAGCCCGATCGCGCGGAGAACCATCCGTTCACGGCGCTGCATCCGTCGCGCTTCCTGCTCGCTCCGCTCATGGTCGTAGCCGCAGAGATGCAAAATGCCATGGACCAATAACACCGTAAGCTCTTCATCCAGCGATCGCCCGCCCTCTTTCGCTTGGCGCACTGCCGTCGGCACGGCAATCACCACATCGCCCAGCAGTCCGGGGGAAGCATGGGGTGCCTCCCTCATGGCAAAGGCCAACACGTCGGTCGTGCGATCCTTCCCCCGGTACCGATGATTGAGGCTCTTCATTCGCTGATCGCCTACAAGCAAAATCCCCAGTTCAGCCGATGATTCCCCGACAGAGGAAAGAATCGCCCGCGCCTGCCGATCCAGGCGAGCCTGGTCAAAGGTCACACGCCGAATCTGAATCTGCATATGGACCGGCACTAATGAGACTGGCCCCAGGAATCCGTTTGCGATAAGGAGGGGGAGGCAGGCTTTGGCGGTTTGCCGTGAGACGGCATGCGCCGTCCCGACGCGTTGGAAGACTGCGCGGAACCGTGATGCTGATCGTAGGCCTTGATAATGTCCTGCACCAATTTGTGACGGACGACATCGCGCTCGTCAAAGTAGACAAATTCGATCCCTGCGACGTCGCGCAGAATCTCCCGCACCTCGATCAGGCCCGAGACCCGTTCGGGCGGGAGATCCACCTGAGTGATATCGCCGGTAACGACCACCTTGGAATGGAACCCGAGTCTCGTGAGAAACATCTTCATTTGTTCTGCGGTCGCATTTTGCGCTTCATCGAGAATGACGAACGAATCGTTCAAGGTACGCCCGCGCATAAAGCCGAGCGGCGCGATTTCTATGTCGCCCCGCTCGATTGCGCGCGTCGCCCGCTCCATATCCATCATGTCAAACAGCGCGTCGTACAAAGGGCGGAGATAAGGATTTATCTTGGCATACATATCGCCCGGCAAAAATCCGAGCTTCTCTCCCGCTTCAACCGCCGGTCGCGCGAGAATGATGCGGCTCACTTCTTTCTTCATCAAGGCGCTCACCGCCATCGCCATCGCCAGGTAGGTCTTGCCTGTGCCAGCCGGACCGATGCCGATCACGATGTCGTGCGTCTCGATCGCTTCGATATAAGCTTTTTGCGTCGGAGTTTTCGGCGCAACGAATCGTTTTTTCGTGACGATGGCGGCGGATCGAGACAGGAGTTCCTTGATCGGAGCTTCAGAACTATGCCGGAGCGCGCTCAAAACGTGAGTAATGTCATCCGATTGGAGCACCATCCCGTCGTTCGCCAAAGAGGCTAATTCTGTAATGATACGTTCGGCATGGCGCGTGGCGTCTGGCGTACCGTCGAGGGTGAGTTCTTCCCCGCGCGCCGAGAGGCGCACGCCAAGACCGTCTTCGATCAGCTTGAGGTGCTGATCGTGGTGACCAAATAGGACGGCGGTGTTGGTGCCTTCTGGTAATTTAAGTTTGCGCACGCGTAAGGAGTGGGGGCCTTTCGTTAATACGAATGTTTCTATTGTAACAAGCCGGGGAAAGCGGTGGCAAGGGGCTTAGCCCCCCTCGACTTTCGATGGGGGCTGCACTACGTAGTTGTGCCGTCCCAATATCCTGCGGTTTACTTCCATGGCAAGCGTCTCTTATAATTCGCGTGTGTCCAGCAAGGGGTTATCTTTGCGAGGCATCCCAGCACGTTTATTATGCGGCGATAGGTCGCCCGTCAAAGGAGCATGTAGCAATGGCACGAACTGCACCGACTGCGAAGCCGAAAGCAAAAGCCAAAATGAAAGCCAGCCATTCCTGGACGAAGGTCGCGCCGCCACCCCGCAAGAAGCGGCCTGAATCACTGACGAGCCGGGAGCAGGAGATCCTCGAACTGATCTGGGCCGGGTTTAAGAATAAAGAAGTTGGAGAGAGGCTCAAGATCAGCGTCAAAACCGTCGAGGCGCATCGGGCCAATATGATGAAAAAGATGCGGGTGTCGAACACCGCTCAGCTGCTGAAGACGGCAATCCAGGACGGAACGATCAAGATTCGGTAGGCTTCACCGCCGGCGCTGCGATTCTGCGGCGCTGGCGGACCGCTTCAAACAGAGTAACGGCTGCGGCAGCCGAGACATTGAGCGACTGCACCTTCCCCAACATCGGAATTCTGATCCGGTCGTCGCAGGCCCCCAGCACACCGGGACGAATCCCTTCTCCCTCTCCTCCCAAGACCAGCGCAATCGGCCCGGTCATGTCGATGTCGGTGTGGAGCTTCTCCGCCTGCGGATCGACGCCATAGACCCAGAGGCCGTCCTCTTTCAAATCCTGAATCAAACGGATCAGATTAGCCACACAGCCAACATGGATGTGATCAATCGCCCCGGCTGAGACCTTTGCCACCACCGGCGTCAGACCGACGGCACGCCGTTCCGGAATAAAGACCCCATGGACGCCAGCCGCTTCAGCCGTCCGCAAGACCGCGCCAAAATTGTGCGGGTCTTCGACTCCGTCGAGAAGCACCAGGAAAGGCTTCTCGCCTCGCGTCTTCGCCAGGCCGAGAATATCCTCCGCCGTGCTGAACGACTTGGCCGCAATGTAGGCGATGACGCCTTGATGATTCCCGGTCGGCACCAATCGCGCAAAAGCCGGCGGGGGCTCGATATGAACAGGGACTCGCTTGACCTTCGCCAGCTGTATCAGATCGGCAAATTGCCGATCGGTTCGCATCAGGATCAGCCGCTGCAATGGCCGCGTGCCGGCGCGCAACGCCTCGCGCACCGCATGCAGCCCGTAGATCAGATCCGGAGGACTATCGCTTCCAGCGGCTGGTGCCGCCGGGCTTATCTTCAATGACGATACCGCGGGCGGCGAGGAAATGACGAATCTCGTCGGCCTTCTTGAAATCTTTCTGTTTCCTGGCTTCATTTCGTTCAACCAACTTACTTTCTATGTCATGGTCCGCCAGAACAGCCTGCGAGCCGTCCCTGCCCGATAAAACACCTGGTGCAAGTTTAAACTGCCATGTCTCCAATTGAAACAGGCCGAGCACCGCTCCCAGCGAGCGGAAAGCCGTACGGGCCAACTTCCGTTTCTCGGGTGAAAGGCCCTGCTCCAGAAACTTATTCACATCACTGCGGAGCTTTTGAAGCGTAGCCATCGCCATTGGCGTATTGACATCGTCGTCCATCGCCTGCCGGAAGGCCTCCTGTGCGCGATCGATCCCAGAGGCCAACTCCGACTCACCCGCGGCACGATCTCCCACCTCGTGCAGGCGCTGAAAGAGATCGTAGAATCCGTCCAAGGCCTGCTTCGCTTCCTTGATCGCGCGATCGCAAAAATCGAGCGGGCCTCGATATTGGGTCGCAAGCAGAAAATACCGCAGCATCTCTCCGGTAATATCCTCCGGCCACTCAGACTTTTCAAAGATCTCGCGGATCGTGAAGAAGTTCCCCAACGACTTGGACATCTTCTCCTGATTGATCTGCACAAATCCGTTATGAATCCAGTAGCGCGCAAATTCTTTCCCGGTGGCGCCGCAGGACTGGGCGATTTCATTTTCATGATGGGGGAAAATGAGATCCATCCCTCCGCCGTGAATATCGAAGGTCTCCCCCAAATGGCGCATTGCCATGGCGGAACATTCGATATGCCAGCCTGGACGCCCTGGCCCCCAGAGACTCTCCCATGACGGCTCACCAGGCTTACTGCTCTTCCAGAGGGCAAAATCCATCGGATGGCGCTTCCGTTTATCCACATCCACACGCGCGCCTGCCTGCAGATCTTCGAGCTTCCGTTTTGAGAGGCGCCCATAGTCCCGATATTTTTCGACTTGGAAATAGACATCCCCTGCGACTGGATAGGCGAGACCCTTCTCAATCAGCGTACCGACCAACGCAATGATCTCGGCCATATGCTCTGTGGCTTTTGGCTCATGCGTTGCCCGTCTGACCCCGAGCTTCCCCATGTCCTGGTAGTAGGCTTCGATAAACTCTGCCGTGATCGTCTCACAGGAGACGCCCCGTTCATTCGCCCGCTTGATGATCTTGTCATCCACATCGGTGAAGTTCTTGACGAATTCAACCTGGTAGCCGCTGAACTCCAGATACCGCCGAAGCACGTCGAATACGAGCGCGCTCCGCGCATGACCGATATGGCAATAGTCGTAGACCGTCACGCCGCAGACATACATCCTGACGTGCTTTGGCTGGAGCGACTGGAACAGCTCTTTTTTCCCGGTCAGCGTGTTGTAGAGCGAGAGCATGGACGGTTACAGCTCCGGATTCACGGGGCGCTTCGGCCAATGCGACCAGAGAAAATAGCCCAATCCAAAGGTCAAGCTCAAGCCGATCACGACGTCGAACTGATGGAAATAGTCGCGCAGGTGCTCCCACTTTTCTCCCATTTTCAGGCCGATATAGGCCAGGAGATAACACCAGGGCAGAGCACCGAGAAAAGTGAAGAGGATGAACCGATAGATATTCATCCCGGCAATGCCGGCCGGCAATGAAATGAAAGTCCGGACGACCGGAAGCATTCGGCCGAAAAAGACCGCTGCCTCTCCATACTTGGCAAACCAGGAATCCGCCGTCGCCATATCTGTTGGCGACACCAGCATATAGGGCCCGTATCGCTCGACGAAGGGCCGGCCGCCCCAAACACCAGCATAATAGGCCACAATCGACCCAGCGACGTTTCCAATTGCGCCGGCCAAGGTCACGCCCAGCATCGTGAACTGGCCCGACGATACGAGATAGCCAGCGAAGGGCATGATGATCTCGCTGGGCAAGGGGATACAGGCGCTTTCAATGGCCATGGTCACGAAGATGCCGGTGTAGCCAAATGTCGAAATCATCGACACGATAAATCGGCTCAGCTCCGTAATGAGGGCTTCGATCAGGTTGCCCACAGACCCTAGCTCCTCTTCTTACCCTTTGGCTTCGCCGCCGTAGCAGGCCGACGTCCCATTTCCCATTTGCGGAATCGCTCCAACGCGCGGTGATTCGTCGTATCAAGATGAACAGGCGTAAGCGAGACGGCCCCCTGCTCCAACGCCTCGTGGTCCGCATCCTTGCTCCGGCTCCAGGACACTCTGGTTCCGGCAAGCCAATAGTACGCCCTCCCACGGGGATCGACCTTCTCAGTGATCGGATTATCGAACCGCCTGCGGCTGAGACAGGTCACGCGCACGCCCGTGATAGCTGAGAAGGGCCGATCGGGGATATTCAAATTGACCAATGTTTCGTCCGGCAAACCATCTTTCAGAATCAATCGAGCCATCCGAACGGCGTAGCGGGCACCCGCGTCGAAATGAAACCGCTCCTGCCCCTCCTGCGAGACAGCCATGGAGAGAATACCGAGAATCGTCCCTTCCATCGCAGCCGACACGGTGCCGGAATATAAAACGTCGTCGCCGAGATTGACGCCTTTATTGATACCGGACACGAGGAGATCTGGCGGCGCAGGCAAAAGCTTCAGTACGGCCAAATTCACACAATCAACCGGTGTGCCACTCACGGCATAGATCCGCTTCCCCAACTTCTGCACGCGCAGCGGTTTATGGAGCGTCACCGAATGGGCCGCGGCGGTCCTCTCGCGATCCGGCGCCACGACCCAGACCTCGCCGACTTTGGCTAAGGCCTTGGCCAGCGCCGTCAAGCCAGGCGAAAGAACCCCGTCATCATTGGTCACTAAAATGCGCATCAGTTTTTCAGAAACAAAAAGAGCTGCCGGCGGCAGCTCTCTGTTGTAATGCTGAGTGCTGGAAACCGAGTCCGCGGCTATCCTGTTCGTCTCAGTCCTCAGCGCTCTGTGTTTTGGTCGGGGCGAGCCGATTTGAACGGCCGACCACTCGCACCCCAAGCGAGTACGCTACCGGGCTGCGCCACGCCCCGACACGCTTTATTCACTTTCACTACCTGCACATTGTCTCTCTGGAGGGGCCCGGAATGCAACCGGCCAGGGGACAAGGAATCCCGACCGTCGCAGGGCTTAATAGGATTCCAAGATTTTGAGAATCGCCTGGAGATTCCCCCGCAGTTTCTGCGCCAGTTCTTTGGGGCGGATCCGTTGGCTCGCTACCCGCCCGCGCCTGGCCCAATACCGCTTAACGCCTGCAAGGGTATGGCCCTCTTCGTACAGCATCCGCTTGATTTCCAACACTGTTTCGATTTCACGCCTGACATAAAGCCGCTGATTCCCACGACTTTTCTTGGGCTTGAGAAACGGGAATTCTGATTCCCAGAATCGCAGCACATATGCCGGCAGCTTGACGATCTGGCCCACTTCGCCGATTTTGTAGAAAACCTTGCTGCCCAGCTTGGGCTCGTTCCCCATGACCCATCCTCGTGGTACGATCAGTCGAGGTGAGTGACCGTCTTATAAGTTCACGTATTTTTTAAAAACTTGGCTAGGGCGAAAGGTCACGACTCGACGAGGCGTGATCCCGATTTCTTCGCCGGTCCTGGGATTCCGGCCTTTCCGTGCCCCTTTACTCCGCACCACAAAATTTCCAAATCCGGCAATCTTGATCGACTCGCCCTTATGCAGCACTTCTTTCAACATATTGAGGACAAGTTCAACGATATCTGCGGCTTCGTTCTTCGAAATACCAACCTGCTTGTAGATTTCGTTCGCGATATCCGCCTTCCTCATGCTTCCCCCTCCGATGCCGCTGCACACTTTCGGAATGGTCGTCTCTCAAGCCGACTCGCCCAATGGGCAGTTTCGTCATAATTTACGTAAGGTTAGATAGCCTGTCAAGAGTAAATATGCAAAACTCGCTCAGGCTCAGGGGTCTTTAGCGAGCAATTTGTACTCAATACTGTCTGCCAGCGCTTGCCAGCTCGCCTCCATGATGTTCTCGGAGACGCCGACCGTGCCCCATTTATCCCTGTGATCGCCCGATTCAATCAAAACCCGGACCTTCGACTCAGTCCCACGATCGGCCGACAAGACCCGCACTTTATAATCGAGTAGTTTAACTTCTTTAAGCTGGGGATAGAACTTCTCTAAGGCTTTCCGCAAGGCATGGTCGAGCGCATTGACTGGGCCGGCGCCTGACGCTGCCGCATGTTCCACCACATCGCCGACCTTCACCATGACCGTGGCCTCCGACAACATGGCGCCCTGGTCCTGTTTTTTCTCGACGATCACCCGGAACCCCAGCAGCTGGAAAGAAGGCTTATGGGTCCCCATGGCTTTCCGCATGAGCAACTCGAAGGAGCCTTCCGCCGCCTCAAATTGGTAGCCCTGGCTTTCACGCTCCTTTAGCACCTCGATCAATTCTTGTAGTTTGGCGTGATCCTTGTCTAATTTGATCCCGTAGGCCTCGACCTTTTCCATCAATCCGCTCCGGCCTGCTGCATCCGACAGCAACATCCTCTGGCGATTCCCGACTAACGACGGAATCACATGTTCGTAGGTCGCAGCATTCTTCAGCACCGCATGGATATGGACCCCGCCCTTATGGGCGAAGGCCGAATCGCCCACATAGGGCTGATGCGTATTGGGCATGAGGTTCGCGATCTCGGTCACGAATCCTGACACCCGCTTGAGATAGCTCAAGCGATTGCCCAACACCGGCCGTTTCATCTTCAGTTCAAGATTAGGGATGATGGAGCAGAGATTGGCATTGCCGCACCGCTCACCAATCCCATTGATCGTCCCTTGCACTTGCAAAATGCCCGTCTCGATCGCCATCAACGAGTTCGCGACGGCCATTTCACAATCGTTGTGGGCATGGATCCCCAAGGGCACGGCACATTCACGCCGCACGACTTCACAAATCTCTTTGATTTCCCACGGCATCGTCCCGCCATTGGTGTCGCAAAGAATGACCCGCTCGGCGCCGGCCGCGACTGCCTGGCGAATGGTTTCCAATGCAGAGTCAGGATTCGTTTTGTACCCGTCGAAGAAATGTTCCGCATCATAGAACAGTCTCCGGCCCTTCGAACGGAGATGGGCCACGGAGTCGCTGATGAGTTCAAGATTCTTCGCGAGAGAAATATTGAGCGCGTCAGTAACGTGCAACGACCAGCTCTTCCCGAAGAGCGTGATCACTGAAGTCTCGGCATCCAGTAGCGATTTAATATTCTGATCGTGCTGTACCGCGTTGCTGGCCTTTCGCGTCGAGCCGAAGGCCACAACCGTCGACGTCTGCAGTGGGACCGCCTTGATCCTCCGGAAGAACTCAATATCTTTGGGATTCGCTCCAGGCCACCCGCCCTCGATGAACTGCACGCCAAGCCCGTCTAACTGTTGCGCAACCCGCACCTTGTCTTCCACCGAAAAACTGACGTCCTCGGCCTGGGCTCCATCGCGCAGGGTCGTGTCGTAGATTTCCAATGCCGGCTTCACGGCAAGCGCAGGTGTGCTTGGCGCTGACGCTGCGGCCTGCTTGCCTTGCCAAGATCCGGATTGGGGTGTTTTTCGAATCATAGAAAACTCTACCGTGCGTAGGCAGTGTTGCCGAAACTAACATCGCCAATAGTCGTTACTTTGTGAGTCGGCCTCCCTCCCGCGCTTGATCCAATCCGAACGCGGTATGGAGCGCGCGCATCGCGAGCTCCACATACTTTTCATCGATGACGCAGGAGATCTTGATCTCCGACGTGCTAATCATGAGGATGTTTACGCCTTCCCGCGCCAGAACCTCGAACATCTTGGCCGCAACCCCGGAATGGGAACGCATCCCAACGCCGACCAACGAGACCTTGGCGATCGCCTCGGTCACGGCCACAGACTTCGCCTCGATCCCCTTCGCCACATCCTGGATGATCGGCATGGCCTTCGAGATGTCCACCCGTGGAATCGTAAATGACATATCCGTCAGGCCGGACTGGCTCATATTCTGAATGATCATATCAACGTTGATATTGGCCTTGGCTACCGGCCCGAAAATTTTCGATGCAATACCCGGCTTGTCGGGCACGCCCACAATCGTGATTTTGGCCTGATTCTGGTCCCCAGTGACTCCCGACACCGCGACCGCCTCCATATCCTCGTCTTCACGCGTCACGAGCGTCCCCTTTCCTTCTTTGAAGCTGGAGTTCACCTCCACCGGCACATTGAACTTCGCGGCAAATTCGACCGAGCGGCTCTGCAGCACTTTGGCCCCTAGTCTGGCCATCTCCAGCATTTCTTCATAGGAAATCTTGTCGATGCGGCGCGCTGCCGGGACAATATTGGGATCCGAAGTGTAGACGCCATCGACGTCGGTAAAAATGATGCAGCGATCGGCCTTCAAGGCCGCCGCCAGCGCCACCGCCGTCAGATCGGAACCTCCGCGCCCCAGCGTCGTGACATCCGACTGTTCGTTGATCCCTTGAAACCCGGCCACTACCGGAATCACCCCTTTGGAGAGGGCTTCACGGATGCGCTCGGCCGCCACCTTGGTAATCCGCGCTTTCGTATGGGCGCTGTCCGTCATGATCCCGACTTGACGGCCCGTGAACGATTTGGCATCGAATCCACGGGCCCGCAAGGCCATCGCCAACAGGGCAATGGCCACCCTCTCTCCCGTCGACAACAGCATATCCAGTTCACGATCGTCCGGAAGCGATGTCACCTGATGGGCCAGCTTGAGCAGCCGATCCGTTTCACCGCTCATCGCAGAGAGGACGACAACGACGCGATGGCCCTCTTTATAAGCCTTTTCGACCCGTTCGGCGACGCAGCGGATCCGCTCGATGGTGCCGACGGATGTTCCTCCATATTTCTGAACAATCAGCGCCACGACCGTCAGGATCCTTTTGCGAACAATCGCACGACGAACTTCGTCGCGTCACGTGCAGGCACAGTCGACGCCTGGGCATGCGCTTCGGTGAATTTTCGTCCGCTTCCGGCTGCGGGATCGGCGGCACTGTCACGATAGGCGAAGAAGCCCAGCCCCTCCGCCGCCTGACCCTGATGCACGTTGCCCGCATCACAGAAAGCTGCAAGGCGATAGGGGCCGGATTTGGCCAGCCCTTCAAGCAACGGCCCGACCAGTTCGCGATCGACCGCTTCAATCGCCTTCACCTTGGCCGCAACGTCCGATCCATAGGCAACCTCGTCCGGCAACTCCACATGCACGTAGACAAAATCTTTTTCCTTGAGGCCCTCCAACGCCACCGCCGCCTGGGCGCGCAGATCCCCCTCGGCCAACCGTGCCCTATCCACTGCCTCGAGCCCTGCCATTATACCGAGCCCCCGATGGACATCGCTCTGTGACACCACCGTGCCGGTCATCTTAAAACGTTCCGCCAGACTGGGCCAGAACACGGCCCGGCCCTGGCCCCAGAGCCAGAGACAATTGGCTTGCTTCTGCCCCGCCTTGCTGCGCTCCGCATTAAGGGGATGGTCGCGCAAGATTTGAAATGACGCGTCCATCAGCTTCCACAAATGATCCGCCCCCTCGCCCGTCGGCATGGCTTCGGCGATCGGCCGGCCGACCAGCGATTGCGGATTCTGACAAACTGCGCGCACCTTCCCGTTGACCCACACCATGAGGTGGCGGTGACCTACGCCGGGATAGAACTGAATTATCTCGGATCCGAGCTGTTCATTGATCGCCTCGATCAATTCACGAGCCTCTTCCGTCGCAATCAACCCGGCGGTCGCATCGTCCATGACCACATGCGGCCCCAGCTTCTTAATTCCATCCAATCCGCCTTTGCCCGCGGACACGTCTGCCCGCAACGTGACCATCGTGCAACGATAAACCACGTCCTGCTCGCCGACAGTAACCCCCAAGCTCGCTGCTTCGAATGGGCCGGGCCCCTGATAGTATTTCTTAAGGTCGTAGCCGAGGATGGCCGTCTCCATCAACCCGTTCCCCTTCCGCACGCCCTCGGGCGCCGCAGCTAAGATCCCCAACTCTCCCTCTTTCGCGAGACGATCGAGATGAGGAGTCGAGGCCGCCTGCAGAGGAGTCTGCTTGCCCAATTCCTGCCGGGGAAGGTCTGCCATCCCGTCGGCATGGAGCATCACATATTTCATCGAAGCCCTGCGCTCATTGTATCTACACCCTTAAAAGACGAGCGACATCCTCCCGCGTCGCTCTAACGGTTTTCGGTTGAGCCGATACACTAATCGCCGTATCGGCATCTTTCAATCCATGGCCTGTCAAGGTACAGACCACCGTCTCGCCTTCGCGAAGCCCGCCCTGCTTACTCAACTTCGTCAGGCCGGCCACCGAAGCAGCAGAGGACGGTTCGCAGAAAACGCCTTCCGTGGCCGCCAGCATCCGATAGGCCTGCAAAATTTCCTCATCCGTGACCGAATCGATCGCCCCGGAGGATTCCTTCACGGCGTTCAAGGCGGCTTGCCAACTGGCCGGATTGCCGATCCTGATCGCCGTGGCCACCGTCTGCGGATTCTCCACGATGTGCCCCAACACGATCGGCGCCGCGCCGGTGGCCTGAAACCCGATCATGCGTGGGAGTTTCGTGGATTGATTAGCCGCACGGTATTCCTGATAGCCCTTCCAATAGGCCGTAATATTGCCGGCGTTCCCGACCGGCAGCACATGAATCGTCGGTGCATCACCAAGCTGATCGCAGACTTCCATCGCGGCGGTCTTCTGCCCCTCGATCCGATAGGGATTGAGCGAGTTGACCAGCTCAATGTGGTGGCTCACCGACAATTCCTTCACGATAGTGAACGCCTGGTCAAAGTTTCCCTGGATCTGAATGACCGTGGCCTGGTGCATCATGGCCTGAGACAGTTTGCCCATCGCAATTTTCCCGGCAGGAATCAGCACATAAACCGCCAGCCCCGCCCGCGCCCCATAGGCTGCGGCAGAGGCAGAGGTATTCCCCGTGGAGGCGCAGATGACCGCTTTGACGCCGGCCTCAACAGCCTTCGAGATCGCCAGCGTCATGCCTCGGTCTTTGAACGAGCCAGTGGGGTTCGCGCCTTCAATTTTAAGATAGAGATCAATGCCGGGCGCAATCTGCTGGGCCAACCTCGTCGCCCTGATGAGCGGGGTATTGCCTTCACACAACGTCACCACGGGCGTACGGTCGGTTACAGGGAGAAACTTGCGATATTCTTCAATCAGGCCGCGCCAGCGAGTCATCACATCAGTCGTCCTTGCCCTCAACGCGGATCAACGTCGTCGGCTCGGAAATAAAGGCCATCTGGTTGATTGCGCGCAATGCCGCCTGGACATCGCGCTCCATGGCCGTATGGGTTTTGATCACGACCGGGACCGTTTGTCCGTCACGCCGCCCCTGTTGGAGGACGGACGAAATACTGATGCCGCACCGGCCCAGCTCCCCTGCGATCTGCGACAGAACACCGGGACGGTCCAGCACCATAAAGCGGAGATAGTAGAGCGAGCTAATTTCTTCCATCGGCCTCATGCGAAGCGGGCGGCGCTGCGCCTGCTGGAACGAAGCAGGCGGCACTCGCCCCACCGCACCCTTCAGCAGATTGCGCGAAATGGCAATGAGGTCGCTAACCACCGCGCTGCCGGTCGGCAGGGATCCGGCGCCCCTCCCATAGAGCACCACATCGCCCACGGCATCGCCGACGAATTGAATTGCGTTGTAGACTCCTTCGACTTGGGCGAGCGGAGACGAAACGGGCAGCATCGTGGGATGCACGCGGGCTTCGACTTCGTTGCCCCCCAGCTTGGCAATGCCCAAGAGCTTGATCGTACAGCCAAACTCTTTGGCATAGGCGATATCGAGCGGCGTAATGTGGGTGATTCCCTCGGTATACACCTCTTTGAAATTGACTGGCGTGCCATAGGCCAGGGCCACCAGGATCGCCAGCTTGTGCGCCGAATCGATCCCGGCCACATCGAAGGTCGGATCCGCTTCGGCATAGCCGGCCTGTTTCGCGTCGTCGAGTACCGAATCGAAACTCCGGCCTTCACTCGTCATGCGCGAGAGGACGTAATTGGCCGTCCCGTTGATGATCCCGTAAATAGATTGGATGGTGTTGGCCGCCAGTCCTTCCCTCAGGGCCTGGATCACGGGAATCCCTCCTCCCACACTCGCTTCGAAACCGATGTCGACTCCCTTGCGGGAGGCCGCGGCAAAAATTTCTTCTCCATGTAATGCGAGCAGGGCCTTGTTCGCGGTGACGACCTGTTTACCTGCCGCAATGGCTTCCAGAATGATACGTTTAGCGAAATCGCAGCCCCCGACCAACTCGACCACGATGTCGATCGACGGATCGTTGAGAATCTGTTTCGCATCGGTCGTAAGGACGCCAGGCTGCAAGGCCAGCCCCCGATTCTTCGTCACATCCAAGTCCGCAATCCGAACGATTTCGATCGGCACGCCGACACGGCGGCTGATCACGGCAGCATTCTCCAAAAGAATCTTCGCGACCCCCGTTCCGACCGTACCGAACCCAATGATGCCGACGCCCACGCGTGAAATCATTCTTCAGATCCTTCCAGCTTCAGAGCCTTGCGAATGCCGCGTACGGCTTGCCTCGTGCGATGTTCATTTTCAACCAGGCCGAACCGCACATACTCGTCTCCGCCTTCACCGAATCCAATCCCGGGAGACACAGCGACTTTGGCCTCGCGAAGCAGGAGTTTGGAAAACTCCAATGAGCCCATCGACCGATAGGGTACGGGGATCCTGGCCCAGACGAACATGGTCGCCACAGGCTTCGTCACCTGCCACCCGATGCGGTTCAGGCCATCCACCAACACATCGCGCCGTTTCTGATAACGCAGTACGGTCTCCTTGACGCATTCTTGCGGCCCATTCAGGGCGATGACGCTGGCGATCTGCAAGGGCTGGAAAATTCCGTAGTCGAGATAACTCTTGATCTTGGCCAGGGCTCCGACGACTTCGCGATTACCGCAACAGAAGCCCACGCGCCAGCCCGGCATATTGTAGGCCTTGGACAAAGTATAGAACTCCACTCCGACATCCTTGGCACCGGGAGCTTGCAAGAAGCTCGGCGCCTTGTAGCCATCGAAGACCAGGTCCGCATAGGCCAGGTCGTGAATGACGATCACGTCGTGCTCTTTGGCAAAGGCGACGATTTTCTTGAAAAACTCGAGGTCCACCACGGCGGTAGTGGGATTGTGCGGAAAATTGATCACCAAAATCTTCGGTCGCGGGAAACTCTGGCGATAGACCTTCTGTAGCTCTTCGAAGAAGTCACTATCCTGACGCAACTCGATTCCGCGGACTTCGCCGCCCGCAATGATAAAACTATACATATGGATGGGATAGGTCGGGGTCGGCGTCAAGACGACGTCCCCTGGGCCAATCAAAGCCAAGGCCAGATGCGCCAATCCTTCCTTGGAGCCGATCGTGACGATCGTCTCGGTCTCAGGATCCAGCACGACGTCGTAATTCCGTTTATACCAGCCAGTGATCGCATGGCGCAGCTTGGTAATCCCGCGCGAGGCCGAGTAGCGATGGTTCTTCCCCTTCCGCGCCGCCTCGATCATCTTTTCGACGATATGGCTCGGCGTCGGTTGGTCAGGATTGCCCATGCCAAAATCGATAATGTCTTCGCCCTGTTGACGAGCCTCAAGCTTGAGACTCTGCACTTGGGCAAAGACATACGGTGGTAGCCGTTTGATGCGATAAAATCCGTCGCCCAGTCCCATGTATCCCCTGTCGACAATTCCCCTGCGCAGAAGGCGTGGAGCAACCCCCTGCCTCTCTAACTCAGGGGGCCTATTCTAATGGCGAGAGACACGTCGAGTCAAATTATCCCGTGATTCTGTGGGGTTCGATATTGGAGCCCTTCCAAGAGACTGAGCCAGCCAGACCGCGCTTCCCCCTCCCTATCCTTGCCCCTCCCGGCCAATTTCTGTTACAACTAACACGTCTTTCGACTCATCGCGCAACTCAGCTTCTCCTTGCTTCACATAGCCAGAGTGGAGGATCCGTGCCACGACTTGGGGTGAATATCGACCATGTGGCCACGTTGCGGCAAGCCCGCGGTGGAACCGACCCGGACCCTCTGACTGCCTCCGTACTGGTGGAACTGGCTGGCGCCGACGGCATTGTCGTCCACCTCAGAGAGGATCGTCGGCATATTCAGGACCGCGATCTTCGTCTCTTGCGGGAACTCATCCGCACCAAGCTCGATCTGGAAATGGCCGCTGATGAGACCATGGCCAAAATTGCCCTGACCATCAAACCGGACATGGTCACGCTCGTTCCGGAACATCGACAGGAACTTACGACCGAAGGCGGCCTGGATGTGGCAGGCCACAGAGACCATATCCAGCAACTCGTGGCCATGCTCCACGATGGCGGCATTCCCGTCAGTCTCTTCATCGAACCGGATTTGGCCCAAGTCAAAGCGGCACACCGAGTTTCAGCCGATTTCGTCGAACTCCATACGGGCCGCTACGCGAATGCCCAACGCTCCAAAGAAGCCGATGCGGAAGTAGACGCCATTACGCAGGCAGCCAAACTCTCCTACAAGCTGGGCATGGGCGTCAACGCCGGACATGGATTAGACTATCGCAACATCGCACGGTTGCTGAACATCCCTGAAATCGTCGAATACAACATCGGGCACAGCATCATTGCCCGAGCAGTCCTGGTGGGTCTCGACCAAGCTGTCAGGGAAATGAAAGCCTTGCTGGGGTAACCGTCTCCTCCAAGCACAACGCGACTCCCCCTTGCCATGCCATTGCGACGTAGGCCACAAACCTCTCGATTCCCCCTACAAGGCCACCGATGAACATCGTGACCGGAGCCGAGATGCAGCTGCTCGATCGCCGCACGATCACTGAGGCGAAGATCCCGAGCGCCACCTTGATGGAGCGGGCCGGTGAGGGAATCGTCAGTCAGCTGGAAACCCAGTACGGGCCAATGCACGGCAAGACCGTGACTATCCTCTGCGGCAAAGGGAACAACGGAGGCGATGGATTGGTGGTGGCCCGCCTGCTGCACCGCCAACGAGCCCAGGTCCGAGTGCTGCTCCTGCCACCTGTTGCCGACCTGAGCCGCGATGCCGCGGCCATGTATCGTCGGTTCGCGAAAACAGCAGGAAATGCCAAGATCATTCGATTCCGATCTGCCAAGCAGGTTCAGCCTCTTCTTGCCTCCAGCGATATCCTCATCGATGCCCTTCTAGGCACAGGCTTAGCCTCCGAAGTCACCGGAGCCTATCGTGAGGCTATCGAACTCATCAACAAGACAGGAACGCCGGTCATTTCAGTCGATCTGCCATCCGGCGTTCATGCTGATACAGGGGCCATTCTAGGGCAAGCGGTCCGCGCCTCGCTCACCGTCACCCTCGGCCTCCCGAAACTCGGCCTCTACGTCGGGGCGGGAATCGATCAGTCCGGCATCATCCGCGTCGTCGATATCGGCATTCCCCAAGCCTATATAGACAAGCTCGACCGCCGAACGCGGCTCCTGACCAGTGACGACATCGTCACCATGCTGCCGGAACGGTGGCCCTCCTCCCATAAAGGCACGTTCGGCCATGCGGGGATTATTGCAGGGTCCGTGGGGAAAACTGGCGCAGCAGCTCTCGCAGCTCAGGCAGCACTCCGTGTCGGAGCAGGCCTCGTCACCGTGGCCACCCCCAGCAGCGTTAACGATGTGCTGGAGTCCAAACTGCTGGAAGCGATGACGCTGCCGCTCCCCGAAACGAAGGCGCGAACCTTGGCCCGATCGGGACTCGATCGCAGCCTCGCCTTTATCCAAGCTCGCACGGCCATTGCCATCGGCCCCGGCCTCTCAACCCATCACGAAACGGTCGAGCTGGTGCAGTCACTCATGAAACATCTGGATCGGCCCTCCGTCCTCGATGCCGATGCGCTCAATGCCTTGGCCGGGCGGGCCTCCTTGCTGACCGAATGCCCAACTCTGCCCATCCTGACTCCTCATCCCGGTGAAATAGCTAGACTGGAAGTCGATGCCACAGCGCAGAGCGTCAACGCAGACCGCATCGGCACGGCCAGACGGTTTGCCAGGCAACGAGGTGTGTTCATTGTTTTAAAAGGCGCGCGAACCGTCATCGCCCGCCCCGATGGACTGGTCGCCATCTGTCCCACCGGGAATCCCGGCATGGCCACGGCCGGAACCGGCGATGTCTTAACCGGTATGATTGTGGGCCTTCTGGCGCAAGGAGTGCCATCATGGGAAGCGGCTTGCGCCGCAACCTATCTTCACGGATCAGCCGGCGACTTGGCAGCCAAACAACTCGGACAGGCAGGAATGATCGCCAGCGATCTGATCGCTCAAATTCCTTATGCGCTCCAACAAATCACTACAACCTAACGGCACGAAGCCGGCCAAGACACAGCCGCCTGTTGTCAAAGGGCGCGCCGCAGTGGTCCTGCCGTGGACTCTCCTGTCTTCATCGAGCCAACAGACCGACCGCTTAGGCCAAGCGCTTGGCCGGACGCTGCGCGGAGGAGAAACGATCGCGCTCTACGGGCCGCTCGGCGCGGGCAAGACCGCGCTCGTGCGCGGCATCGCGCAGGGCCTGGGCGCAGCGCCTGAAGCCGTGACCAGTCCGACCTTCGTCGTTATTCATGAATGCCAAGGCCGCCTGCCTCTGGCCCACATGGATTGGTATCGCATCACCTCGCTCCGCGAGCTTGAATCAACCGGCGTAATGGAGTATTTCTCTGGCCAGACGGTCACGGCTATCGAATGGGCCGACAAGGGCCTGGCCTTGTTGCCGCAGGACCGGATCGAAATTACCCTGAGCCATCGGGCCAAGCAGAGCCGGGCGATTCAGCTGAACGCAACAGGGCCGATGTCCGGCAAAGTCCTCGCACGCACGCGCCAAGCCCATCGAAGAATGCCGAATAAAATTTCGAATAAGAAGAGGATCACGAGGTCATGATTCGATTGATTTTAGTCGGAGTCCTGCTGCTCCTCGCTCTGGCATTCTTCCTTCAAAACCAGGAACAGGAAGCCACGATTCGCTATTTCTTCGGTCTACTCGAATCCTCGACGCCGATCTATAAACCCATCCTGGCAGGATTCGCCGTGGGGCTGCTGGTCTCAGGCATTCTGCTATTCCCCCCCTGGGTGCGGGGCCGGATCGAACTTCGCCGAAAGACCAAAGCCCTGCAGGATGCCGAAGTAGACTTGGAGCAATTGCGCCACTCGCTCGAAAAAGTCACAGGCCGGATCTCCCATACCGTCACCGACAAATCTCCTCGAGACCGCCACGATGAGTGACGCAGACGCCTCACCCCTCATGCGGCAATACCGCGAGGTCAAGCGCGGCTATCCTGACGCGATCCTCCTGTTCCGCGTCGGCGACTTCTATGAGATGTTTTACGAGGATGCGCAGGCCGCAGCCAAACTGCTCTCCATCGCTCTGACCTCTCGCGACAAATCGAGCGCCACCCCTATTCCCTTATGTGGCGTGCCTTACCATGCAGCCCAGGGCTATATCGCTAAGTTACTCAGGGCCGGACGGACCGTGGCCCTCTGCGAACAGGTGGAAGACCCCAAGCTTGCGAAGGGTCTGGTGCGCCGGGAAGTCGTCCGTCTCTATACGCCTGGCACATTGGTCGATGCAGAATTTCTCTCAGCAGGTGAATCGCATTTCTTGGTCGCCGTGGCCTTCTCCGATGCCACCGCCTCCTCTGCCAAGGGACAATCCATCATTGGGCTGGCCTGCCTGGATGTCTCCACCGGGGATTTCTGGATTACGGAATTCCAGGGAGCACAGGCCACCACCCAGCTCATGGATGAATTGGCCAGGCTGGAACCGCGGGAAGTCCTGCACCAGAATGCCAATGCAAATGCCGTGGCCTGTCTCGCTCACCTGCGCGGGCCCCGTCTCTGCGCACAACCCTCCGCCTCCTTTGATCCCAACACTGCGGCGCAAGTGCTCCAGACACAGTTTGCCGTGCATTCGCTCGATGGGTTCGGCTGCCGTGGCCTGACCGCCGGAATCGGAGCAGCCGGAGCGGTCCTACGATATGTCAGAGCAACCCAACCGACCGCCTCCCTGGGGCATCTCCACCGCCTACACACACGCTGGAGCGGTGACTCCATGCATCTAGATAGCGCGACGATTCGCAATCTCGAACTCGTGCGGCCCTTTGCCTCAAGCGATCGATCGGGACAGGACCAGCCGACGGTCCTGTCCGTGCTGGACCGGACAGCAACCGCTATGGGCAGCCGCCTACTGCGAGATTGGCTCATCAGACCGCTGCTTAATAGTGCGGCCATTCATGCCAGACTTGACGCGGTCGGCGAGTTAAAAGACTTACTTCAACAACGGGTCTCGCTCCGGGCCACGCTCCGCAATATTCAAGACATTGCCCGGTTGAGTAGCCGCGTGACGCTCGGTGTTGCAGGACCGCGCGAACTGCTCGCATTGAAACAGTCCGTACGCGCCCTGTCTGAACTCCGGCCTCATCTCCAGCCATTCACCGCCTCGTTGCTAGCCGATCTTCGCGCATCGTGGGACGATTGCCATGACGTGCATGATGCGATCGAACAGGCCATCAAGCAAGATGCGCCGATAGCCCTCCGCGACGGAGGCGTCATTCGGGAGGGATACCATGCGGGAGTCGATGCGCTACGCAAGGCGAGCACGGAAGGCAAGGGCTGGATCGCCTCGCTGGAGGCCAAGGAGCGGGAGCGAACAGGAATCGAATCGCTCAAAGTACGCTACAACCAGATCTTCGGCTACTACATCGAAATTACGAAAACCAATCTCACGCGCGTCCCGCCCGATTATATTCGCAAGCAGACCTTAGCCAATGCCGAGCGATTCATGACGGCGGAATTGAAAGAACTGGAAGAAACGGTCACGGGAGCGGAGGCGAAGCTGTTAGCCTTGGAGCAGAAACTGTTCGATCAATTGCGCAGTCGTTTAGCCAACGAGGTGCCGCGCCTTCAAACGATGGCCAGAGCCGTCGCATTACTCGACATCCTCGCCGGTCTGGCGGAAACCGCGGCATTGCAGCGCTATGTCAAACCCCTCGTCGACGAGAGCAGCACGATCCTCATTCGAGAGGGCCGGCATCCAGTGGTTGAGCGACTCAGCAGCGATCTCACCTTCGTGCCTAACGACACAGCCCTCGACTGTGACGGCCAGCGGCTGGTCATCCTCACAGGCCCCAACATGGCGGGAAAGAGCACCTATCTCCGCCAGGTCGCGCTAATCGTGCTGCTGGCGCAGATCGGGAGCTTCGTGCCTGCGGCCGAAGCGCACATCGGATTGGTCGATCGAATTTTCACACGCGTGGGAGCCTCGGACAATCTGGCGGCAGGCCAGAGCACCTTTATGGTGGAGATGATCGAATCCGCTCACATCTTGAACAGTGCGACCTCTCGGAGCCTCATTCTCCTGGACGAAATCGGCAGAGGCACCAGCACCTACGATGGACTCAGCATCGCCTGGGCCATTGCGGAGCATATTCAGAACCGTCGGCACGTGGGAGCCCGAACCCTCTTCGCGACGCATTATCACGAGATGACCCAGCTGGAAGGGTTGCGGGAGGGGATTAAAAACTACTGTGTGGCGGTCCAGGAACGGGATGGAGACGTAGTCTTCTTACGCAAGATCATTCCTGGCGGCGCGGACCGCAGTTACGGAATCCATGTGGCCAAACTGGCAGGACTGCCTCCCACGGTCATCGAGCGCGCGAAACAAGTCTTGGCCCAACTGGAACAGCCGGATCACACCATCCAAGGCATGCCTGCCTCTTTAGAGCAAGAGGCCCCCAAGACGTTACTTCCTAAGCCCCATCTGCTGATCGATGAAGTCAGGCAGATCGACCTCTTCTCCATGACCCCGCTCGATGCGCTCAATCGGCTGGCCGACCTTCAGCGTCGAATTAGCCCAGCCGGTCAACCTGATCGCGACACATAAGAAAGGCGGCATCCCTTTCGGAGATGCCGCCCTCTAAAGACAAACTAGCTCAGCTCAGTGATGAGCCCCAGCCTTGTTGTACTCCGCGGTCCAAGGGATCAGGCCTCCAACAGGCCGACCACCAGGGATCAACACATCATACTGCATAGGCGGCAGGCCCTTAGCTGCAACATTGAGCCCCTGCTTCGCAGCGGCGCAACCGGCTTCATTCTCGTTCTTCCCCGCACAGTCCTTCAAGCGCAGACCGGAAATGCTAAGAGGCTTCCCCATGGAACCGGCCACTTCCGGAAGCTTCTTGACTGAAGAAATGACCCGATGGTTCTGCTCAGGCTCCGTCACGGTGAACTCGATCAGATCGGTCGTGCTGGAAGGCGGCACTTCCTTCGCGGCAGTCGGTCCTGCATGGGGACGGCCCATCTTCTTCAAATCAGCCCAGGCGCCGCTGTCCGCGTAGAACTTCAAGGTCTTCCCCGGGTGAATCTTCTGCCAGAAAAAACCGCTCTCGGCGTTCCCGCCGAACACGGCCACGTTGATCCAGACCGCTTCATCGTAGTGATCGAGCACGATCACACGACCCTGAAGGGTCGTGGGCGTGCTCAAATCTCCCCACTCGAAACGCTCCTGAAATGACTCGATGGCCAATGCGGTGGAAGCAATGGAAACCCCCAGCGCTACAGCGGCCACCACGGCCCAACCTTTCCCATGGAAATTCATAATCGCGTCCTCCTTGCTGGACATAAAAGAATTAAAGCTTGTCGAGGTCGATTACTTAATAACCTTAAAGCCGGTGATCGTCCGACCATCCAAGTTCACTTCCATAGCCACGAGTTCCTGGGAGGCCTTGATAATCTGATCCATCAACGCTTTGTCCTTCACTGCCAGGCGAACAGTCGTGGCAGCATGGTACCAGCCGGAATAGGGGCTGTTCTTGTCGGTCCCGCCCACAAAGCCCCAGCCGCAGCAGCTGAATAACGGGTCCGGCGGCTTCACATCGAGATCGGAAGAGGAACGGCCGTTCGGGGTGCCTGAGGCCGGCTCGCCGGTGTTCCAATATTGAATGCCAAACAGTAACTCGCCATCTGGATTATCCGCCCACTGCGACCAGACGCGACCCTTGAGGGTCTTGGTGACTTCAGCCTTCATCGGCTTGCCACCGACAATATTGTCGGTAGGACCAGCGACGCTAGGCGCATCGGCCGCAACGGCAAATTCCGCCGTCAACATACCGAACATGGACAACATTGCCACGGAGGCTAAAACTACGACTCTTTTCATACCTAGTCCCTCCTTACATAAAAAATAACAACCGCAATAACCGATGAACGCTTGTCAAAAACCATGACACCGTAAAAACTATTTCAGAGACTCTTTAATCAGCCACGAGCTACTGCGTTCTACTCTCTCGTTAAATTTCTCGGCTGAGAATCATTGTCAAAAATCTTCGCCATGGTACTGAAACCACGAAAACCTGTCAAGAGAATGTTTTTCCTGTTGATAACTTTGAGTTTATCGTTAAAAACTCCAGTAAATCAATTTGTTAGGATCGTTAAGCAGCTTTAACTTTTCCGTAATTTTCAGTACCGCACAGTCATCTATTAGAAAATTCTCATCTGTAGGACTGAAGCGTGCGGGGTGCGAGAGGCCCTAATCCGGTGATTGCGAGCGAGTCCAGCTTGAAAAATTGGCGCCCGACATTGAACATCTGCTCCTCGCTCACGCGATCGATATGAGCCAACATGTCGTCCAGCGACGTATGTTTTCCATAAATCAGTTCGTCTTTCGCCAATTTGCTCATGCGGCTGTGCGAACTCTCGAGACTCAACATCAGGCTCCCCTTCATCTGGGTCTTCGCCCGCTCAAGTTCTTTCCCGCCGATGCCCGTGCGCCCGATCCGTCTAATTTCACGGCAGACGAGATCTACGACACGGTCTACCTCTTTAGGTCTGGTCGCCGCGTAGACGGTCATCATGCCGCCGTCTGAATAGCCCTCCAGATAGGAGTAGATCGAGTAGACGAGCCCCCGCTTTTCCCGGACTTCCTGGAATAATCGCGAGCTCACACTGCCGCCCAGCACGTTGTTGAGTGCATAGAGGGCATACCGATCCTTATGTCCGGCAGGCATACCCTTGAGCCCAAGGCAGAGATGAACCTGCTCCAACTTCTTCTTCTTCAGCACGAGACCGCCGTACACCTCAGGTGGACGACGGCCATTGGCGTGGGGCGCCTTTGCGGCGCAGCTCTTGCCGAAATACTTCGCGACCAGGCTGTCCAACTCCGTCTGCTTAAAGTTGCCGGCAATCGCCAGTACGGTCTGGCCTGGCTCGTAGTAGGCCTCTCTATAGTCCAGCAGATCCTGGCGGCGCAGCCCACGGATCGTCTTCTCGCGACCGAGAATCGACCGACCGAGCGGATGACGCCCCAGCACTTGGCCTATCTGGAGTTCTTGCACGAGATCTTCGGGATCGTCCTGGACCATGCGGATCTCTTCCAGAACAACCTGTTTTTCTTTTTCGATATCTTGGAGGGCAAAACGGGAATAATGAAACAGATCGGAGAGGAGTTCGAGCGCGCGGTGCAGTTGCTGATCCAGCACCTTCACGTAAGAGGTTGTCGTCTCCCGCGACGTGCAGGCATTCATCTCTCCGCCGAGCGCGTCGATTGCACGCGAGATCTCGGCAGAGGAACGTTTGCGCGTTCCCTTACAGAGCATGTGCTCGATAAAGTGTGAATAGCCTGCCTGGGAGGGCTGCTCGTCCCGCGACCCGGTGTTGACCCATACACCGACGGTGACCGACTTCAACGTCGGCATCCGTTCAGTGACGACCCGCACCCCGTTGTCCAGGACGAGCTTGCGATACAAAACGGGTTACCCGGCAGACGGACCAGGGGTCGCGCCCTCGGCCGGAGCCGGCATGGCTTCCTTACGGCTGAGGCGAATCTTCCCTTGGCGGTCCACTTCCATGACCTTCACAAGGATTTGATCCCCTTCCTTCACCTCGTCGGATACCGCTTGGACCCGATGATGCGCCAGCTGCGAGATATGCACTAATCCATCGGTGCCTGGAAGAACTTCGACAAAGGCGCCAAAGTCCATGATCTTCCGCACCGTGCCCATGTAGATCTTCCCGATCTCAACTTCTTCGGTAATCCGGCTGATCATGCCCTTAGCTTTTTCGGCCGAAGCACCGTCGACCGACGCGATCGTCACGGTGCCGCTGTCATCGACGTTAATTTTGACTCCGCAATCGGCAATGATGCCGCGGATCGTTTTGCCGCCAGGCCCAATGATCTCGCGGATCTTGTCCTGCTTCACCTTCATCGTGAAAATCCGAGGGGCATAGGCCGACAGAGTCGTCCTCGGCGCTTGAAGCGCTTTCTCCATGCAACCCAGAATATGCAAACGGCCAGCCTTCGCCTGATCCAATGCCTTCTGCATCAAGGCCGACGTAATGCCGCCTATTTTAATATCCATCTGCAAGGCGGTCACGCCCTGCCTAGTGCCGCAAACCTTGAAGTCCATGTCGCCCAGGTGGTCTTCCAGTCCGAGAATATCGGAGAGGATCATAACCCGGTCACCTTCCTTAATTAATCCCATCGCAATCCCGGCCACGGCCTTGCTGACCGGCACGCCGGCGTCCATCAATGCGAGACTTCCACCACAGACGGTCGCCATCGATGAGGACCCGTTGGATTCAAGAATATCGGACACGATACGAAGCGTGTAAGGGAAGGCGTCCTTGCTCGGAATCACCGGGGCCAATGCCCGTTCCGCCAAGGCTCCATGCCCCACTTCCCTACGTCCCGGCGAACGAAGCGGACGCGCCTCGCCGACACTGAACGGCGGAAAGTTGTAATGGAGCATGAACGTCCTCATGTACTCCCCCTCTAACGCATCGATCCGCTGCTCGTCGTCCGCGGTTCCCAATGTAACCACGGCTAAACTCTGGGTCTCCCCTCTGGTGAAGATTGCAGAGCCATGGGTCCGTGGCAACGCGCTGACTTCGCAGGTGATCTGACGAATATCGGCAGGGCCTCGTCCATCCGCTCGCGACCCCTTCTCCAGGATCATGTTCCGGACTTCCGTATATTCCAGTTCAAGGAACACCAGCTTGACGTGCCGCTCCCGATTGGGATCTTCCGCATTCTTCAATTTTTGAACAGCGTTGCTCTTGACCTCGTCCAACTTCTCCTGCCGGGCAGATTTGTTCGGAATCATGATGGCATCGCGGATCCCCTGCGCCACCAAAGCCTTCACCTGAGCGGCCAAGGCCTCATCGATCTGCTCCTTCACCACTTTCCGCTTGGGCTTGCCGGCGAGAGTTTGCAGCTTGCGAATCTTGGCCACAATCTTCTTGATCTCGGCATGAGCCAGTTCGATCGCTTCCAGCATGATGGCTTCGGACAATTCGTTCGCCCCTGCTTCAACCATCATAACCGCATCGGCCGTTCCCGCCACGACGAGCTGCAACTCGCTCTTCGCCACCGTCTCGAGATCAGGATTGACCACGAACTTGCCGTCCAGCCGACCGATCCTCACGCCAGCGATTGGATTATCAAAAGGGATGTTCGAAACGGTCAGGGCTGCGGACGCTGCGATGATGGCAAGGATGTCTGATGAGCCGGTCTGATCGGCCGAAAGGACTGACGCGATAACTTGGGTCTCAAAGTAATAGCCTTCAGGGAACAGTGGACGGAGCCCCCGATCGATCTGCCGGCTGGTCAGCACCGCCTTTTCGGACGGACGCGCTTCCCGCTTAAAATATCCGCCAGGGATCTTTCCTGCTGCGAAGGATTTTTCCTGATAATCAACGGTGAGGGGAAGAAAATCGATGCCTGCCTTGGCGACCTGTGAGGCAACGGCTGTCGCCAGCACAACGGTATCGCCGTACGTAGCCCAAATCGAACCGTCTGCTTGGCGCGCGACACGACCGGTCTCAAGCCGCAGGATGCGACCGGCAACCTCTATTTCAACTGTGTGTACCATCTGCTCTCCTCTGGTTAGGCCCCACAGATGCCCACAGAGAGAAGCTCGAGCGATACGGGACACTCCAAGCCTCTATCCGTGTTCACCTGTGCGACTGACAACTGACGACTACTGTCCGCTGTAGCGCCCCCTGGCGCAACAGCGAGACGGGATACTACTTTCTAATGCCCAATCGCTCGATCACCCCACGATACCGGGCATCGCTCACACCACGAAGATAGTCGAGCAACCGACGACGGCGGCCGACCAATAGCAGGAGGCCACGTCGCGAATGGTGATCTTTCTTGTGGAGCTTGAAATGCTCCGTCAAATACGTGATCCGGGTGGTAAGCACCGCGATCTGGACTTCCGGCGAACCGGAATCCGTCTCATGCTGCCGATACTGCTTGATCAATTCAGTCTTTGCGTCTTTAAGTAATGCCATGGGTTCCTTCCTATTCCTTTCCTTCATCCGCAACGGAGGATCATCCAACTTGATCGCTGAACACCTTCTCAACCTTGAGCACATCTCCCGAAACTTCCGGATATTTCCCGATCGCGACCAACCGTCCGGCGCTATCGTGGATACGGACCGGCTCGTGCGAGCGACGCTCGACAGCGGCCGCCCCTTCCCATCGAAGAATTTTTGCAAGAGGCACTGGAGCCCCATGCCCGACACGATCGGCAGTCTGCTCATCCACCACCGCAACTGGCAGCTGGCTTAGCGCCAGATCCATCGACAACAAATCGTCTCCCAACCGGCCGAGGGCATGACGGGTGACCACCTCATCCACCGTCATGGCCTGCTCGATCGTGAAGGGACCGACGCGCCTTCGCTCTAACGCCAACATGTGGCCGCCGACACCCAACACGTCGCCGATGTCCGCGCAGAGCGTCCGGATATAGGTTCCCTTGGAGCAGACGACGCGCAACGTCACATCCCGCCCCTCGATCGCCATGACCTCAAGGGTATGAATGACGATGGTTCGCGCGTCTCGTGCAATCGTTTTGCCCGCGCGAGCGGACCTGTATAAAGGAACCCCGGCGATTTTGACCGCGGAATACATCGGGGGCATTTGCTCGATCAGCCCGCGGAACCGGCCGACCGCCTCATGAGTCGCCGCCGCCGTCACCTGATCGGTCGCATGGCTCGCCAGAACCGTCCCCGTAGCATCCTGCGTGTCGGTGGTGTCACCGAGGCGCAGCACCGCGCGATATTCCTTGTCCCACTCCACCAGGTATTCAGCAATGCGGGTTCCCTTGCCGATGAGCACAGGCAGCACGCCCGTTGCCGCAGGATCGAGGGTCCCAGCATGACCGACCTTCACCCCACCGAGAAGGTGCCGCACCTTTGCCACGACATCGTGGGAGGTCCACCCCGCTTCCTTCTTGATGATCAACACGCCATCGGCAACGGCGCAGCTCTGTGCGAGATCCATCATCACGCCCCCGACGCTACGAAGCCGGCCGCTCGTCGGACAAGCCGCCCGCCGCCTCCGTCTTCTCGTGAAGTTCGTCCAACAGTTTCAACACGCGATCGCCCCTCGGCCCGCTGACATCCATCGTAAACACGATCTCCGGCAAATACCGAAGCGAAAGCCGCCGACCGAGCTCGCCGCGAATAAACCCGCTGGCCTGCTCCAACCCGACGAGGACCTGCTTCTCTTCTTCTTTCGTACCCATGGTCGTCACGTACACACGGGCAATCCGCAGATCGCTCGTCAACTTGACGTCGGTCACGGTCACAGCCTGCACGCGCGGATCCTTGATCTTCCGCATGAGGATGTCGGCCACTTCCATGCGAACCTGATCCGCCACACGATCGGCCCGATTATATCCCGTCTTGGCCACCGTGACTCCACCAGACATGCCACCATCACAACAGTTCCACTCGCAACTGAACGATTTCCACGTGCGGGACGCGCCGAACCAGGTTTAGCGCCTGGGCACAGACGTGATTGACGTATCGGCCGTCGTTGGCGACACAGGCGAGCCCTAGCACCATTTTCTGCCACAGATCCCGGCCATCCACTTCGGCCACGGACAGGTTGAACTTCTCCCGCAAGCGACCTCTCAGACTTAACAACACCTGTCGCCTGTCCTTGCGTTACTGACTTTCTGGAAGGAACAGCTCAACCGTACAGAGCCCGACAATGATACCCACAGGACAAACTTACGTCTTATAACTTTGCGGCAATCTTATCGATCGCATAGGCCTCGATGTTGTCCCCGGCCTTAATGTCGTTAAAATTCTCAACGCTGATTCCGCATTCGTAGCCCTCCTGGACTTCGCGGACATCGTCCTTGAAGCGGCGCAACGATCCGAGCTTGCCTTCGTAGACCACCACACTGTCGCGAAGCACCCGAACCCCGACCGCCGTGCGGCTGATCGTGCCGTCCACCACATAGGCGCCGGCAATGACGCCGGCCTTAGACACCGTGAAGACCTGCCGCACCTCGGCCCGTCCCAAAATTCGCTCCTTGAGCGTCGGCTCAAGCAGCCCTTCCATCGCGGCCTTAATCTCGGTCATCGCATCGTAAATAATGCTGTACTGCCGGACATCGACGCCTTGCTGTTCGGCCAAGGCGGATGCCTTCGGCTCCGGCCTGACATTGAACCCGATCACAATGGCGTTCGACGCGGAAGCGAGCAACACATCAGATTCCGTGATCCCGCCCACACCGCTGTGAATAACGCGTAGCTTGACTGCGGGGGTCGCAAGCTTTTCGACGCTCGCAGTTAAGGCTTCGGCTGACCCCTGCACATCGGACTTGATCACCAATGCCAGCTCCTTCACGGAGCCTTCGTTAATCTTGGCAAACAAATCATCGAGAGTGACTTTCGCCGACCCGGACAAATCAGTCGTGCGCTGCTTATGGGCGCGATCTTCCGCAATCTCTCGCGCAACTCGCTCATCCTTCACAACTTGGAAAACATCGCCAGCAGAAGGCACACCGGGAAGCCCCGCCACTTCGACAGGAATGGAAGGACCGCCCTCCATTACCTTGGCGCCCGTATGGGTAATGAGCCCCCGCACTTTTCCGCTAAATACTCCAACGACGAACACATCGCCGACGCGCAAGGTCCCGCTCTGAACCAGCACCGTCGCCACCGGACCTCTGCCTCGCTCCAGCTTGGCTTCCACCCCAACGCCCCTGGCCATCC
>SXGU01152077.1_pt1 | contig 35885 bp, 28 predicted proteins | sample 3174531 | NCBI WGS metagenome assembly SXGU01 (sample SAMN11356863, study PRJNA531348) | freshwater metagenome | isolation source: freshwater sample F1-140 | place: China: Fuxian Lake, Yuxi | collected 2017-12-25 | reverse complement strand
CTCGCGCAACGCTCGGCTCCGCCACCGGGGGCTCCGGCCTGGAGGGTTGGTCTGCGCTCTTCGTTACTAGTTGGTTGGACATCTGGTTCATTGGCTTTCGGGTTTACTATCCCGTGTCCAAGGAAATCGGTGCCGACATAGCCGGTCCTGGCCTCGAGCGCGATCAGCCGGCCATCCCAGGTAGTGCTGAAAATCTTGCCTCGTGAAAAGGAGATGCCCCGGTTGTGAGCCATCCCCTCCTGGCGTCGCCCGGCGATCTCCGCCGCGACCTTGGGATCAAATTCCCAGATCAGTTTGCCGGTGCGCGCATCCACCGCCCGGACGAGATTAAGGCCGCCCGTGAAATAGAGCACGCCGTCGATCACCAGCGGGGTCGAAACCAGTCCGACGTCATTCGGTAGATCGAGATGCCAGGCGACTCCCAAACGCGCGACGTTGGTGTCGGTAATCTGGTTGAGCGGGCTGAACCTGCGCTCGTTGTGGGTCCGCCCGAAGGCTAGCCAGTCGGCCGGCTGATTTTCGTCGGCGATGATTTTGTCATCTGCCGCAAGGTGGGACTGCGCTGCCGCGGCGGCGGCGAAAACGAGGGTAAGCACGGCACACCCGATGGCCGTCCGCGAGGGATGGAGATTTTGAATCATGTGGGAAACGGGGTGGCCGCGTCATTCACACTTTCGATCTTCAAAGTCAATTGCGTTGGCACTCGGTTCCGGCACTCCGGAACTCGGTTCGATTGTGGAAAAATTCGATTTTGTTCGGGCAGGTGCAGGACCTCCGCGTTGGATTGCGGGGACAACGCGGCGGCAGTAAAAATCCCCGGAGCAAGCTCCGGAGCATTACGGAAATTCGGAAGATGTAGCCAGGGTCGCCGACCCCGGTCCGGCCTCACCGAGGCCGGCTACGTCCAAGTCGAAGCAAGCTTCAGGGTATCGGACCCAAGGGGGATGAAGCAATCCCACTGTGGAATTCCCGCTTGTGACCGCGGTGGCGCGCCCGATGCTGTCGACTCTCCTACCGCATGGCCGCACCACACCGCATCGTCCGCGCCTGGCTTGAGTCGCCCTCCTCGGGCATCATCGAACTCGATCGCGACTGGGCCCGGCGCTCGCATCCGCGTTTCACGCTGGGCCGGCACTGTCCGACTCCGCAGGCGCTGGCACCCGCTCCCGGATTGCCGGCCGGCCGGCTGTACGGTTATTTTTTCGACGACGCGGGATCGGTTTCATTCGTGCTGCCATTGGAGCATGACTGCGACGTCGAGCCGGCCATCGACAAGGTCTACCTGGCGGGCGATTTCAACGGCTGGCAGGATGCCATCGGCCGGGCCGAGTGGCAGCTGCACCCGGCGGAATTGGAGGGAGAACGCGTCCTGTTGTGGAAGGGGGAGGCGGCGCGGTTCCCGGGCACCGAGGGCCAGCACTTCAAGTTTGTCACGGGTGAACACCAATGGCTGATGCCGCCGACGGATGCGCCCAACCTGATCCGGGACGCCACTGGCAACGTGAACCGGTTGCTCGATCCCGCCCGCACCGGCTGGCACCTCTGGCGATTCACCATCGGCGAGTCGCTGAATCTGGCCGAGCCCTGGTCGGCCGGTTGGGCGGAGGGCACGGGCGAGGCCGTGCCGCTCGTGCCGGGCCCCTTCTTTTTCAAGCTCAAGACCGACCTTCCCCTCGGCGCCATCGTGCAGGGCAGCGAGACGCTTTTCCGCATCTTTGCACCGCGCGCCCGAGCCGTGACGCTCTCGATCGCCCGCGTGCGCGGCGAACTGGAGAGTTCTGTTTCCTATGAACTCGCCCGTCCGGCTGGTGCGGATGGTGCGGCGGGCGTCTGGCAGGTCGTCCTTGATCGAAATCTCCATGGCTGGCTGTACTGGTACGCGATCGACGGAAGTCTCGACGGCTTCGAGGCCAAGACGCGCGTGCTCGACCCGTATGCCCAGGCGGCGATCGGGCGCGACGGCCCCGGCATCGTGCTGGAGGCGGCGTGGGTGGGGCGGGGGGATCGCTCGTTCCAGACGCCGTCCTGGCACGACCTCGTCATCGTGGAGGCCCATGTGCGCGATCTCGCGCAAAACGCGCCGGTGGCGGCCGGGGACGAGGAACGGCGTGGATTCACGGGGCTGCGGAAGTGGGTCGAGAGCGACGCGTTCTACCTGCATCGCCTCGGGGTCAATTGCGTGGAGCTCCAGCCGGTGCAGGAATTCGATAACGTGACGGTCGGGGAGTATCACTGGGGTTACATGACGAACAATTACTTTGCGCCCGAGAGCTCGTACGCGCTCGAGCCGGAGCAAGCGTCCGGCGTGCGCGAGCTGCAGCAATTGGTGGCGGCGTTGCACCGGCGCGGCGTGGCGGTGGTGCTCGACGTGGTGTACAACCACGTGGGCGTGCCGACGCACTTGAAGTGCATCGACCGGCTGTATTACTTTGAGCAGGACGCCAGCGGCGCCCTCACCAACTGGAGCGGTTGCGGCAACGATCTGCGGGCGCGTTCGGCGATGGCGCGCCGCCTGATCATCGACAGCTGCGTGCATTTCATCGAGGCGTACGGCATCGACGGCTTCCGCTTCGACCTCGCCGAGTTGCTCGGGGTGGAGGTGCTGCGGGAAATCGAAATGGCGCTGAAGCGGGTGAAGCCCGATGTGATTTTGATCGCGGAGCCGTGGAGTTTTCGCGGGCACATTGCCGGCGCGCTGCGCGACACGGGCTGGGCGTCGTGGAACGACGGCTATCGTGATTTTGTGCGCGACTACGTGCGGGGCAACGGCGCCGCCGCGCGCATGGAATATTTTCTGCGGGGCTCGCCCTGGTATTTTGCGAAATGGCCCGCGCAGACCATCAACTACACCGAGTCCCACGACGACCGCACCTGGCTCGATGTGATTACGGAGCGGGGGCATCACAATGGGTTCGTTCCCACCGAAAATGACCGGCGGCGCACCCATTTGATGGCGGCGTTGCTCTTCATGTCGCTCGGCGTGCCAATGCTGGCGGCGGGGCAGGATTTTCTGCGCTCGAAACACGGCGTCAACAACACCTACCTGCGCGGCGAACTCAACGCGCTCGATTACCGGCGAATTCACCGCTTCCAGGGTACGCACGTCTATTTCGCTGACTGGATTGCCTTCCGGCGCAGTGAGCTCGGGCGGTTGCTGCGACAGTCCCAGCTGCCGAGCGAAGGCTTTTTTAAATTTGCCCATGCCGCGGCCTCACCCGCGTTGGCGGTCGTCTACAACGCCGATCAATCCCAAGGGCCGGTCCGGTTGTTTTTTGCCATCAATCCCACGCTAACTGAGATTAACCTCCCCCTTGCCGGTTTGATCGACGGCCCGGCCCAAAGCGGCTGGAAGATGCTGGCTGACCAGGAGCGGTTTTACGGGGCGGACGCGCACGGCCAGCGTCGCCCGATTGAGACGTCGCTCTGGCTGCCGCCGCTCGGATGCGGGCTTTGGGTCAGCGAAAGCAATCGGTAGAGGGGCCGCCCACCAGGGACGGAGGCGGGCCGCAAATGATGCGGAGTTTAGGTCAAAATTCTCGGTACCAAAACCCTTGCATCTACCGCGGCCCAGCCATTCAGTCGATGGTCCGCGTTCACGCGGCTTCATCTCAACGCAGTAATCAACATTGAACCAATCGGAGTCTCATCATGGCTGTTAAAGTCGCAATTAATGGTTTTGGCCGCATCGGGCGCCTCGTATTCCGCGCACTCGTCGAGCAGGGTTTGCTCGGAGAGACCCTCGACGTCGTCGCGGTGGGGGATATCGTTCCGGCGGACAATCTTGCCTATCTTTTGAAGTACGATTCCTCCCAGGGTCGCTTCAACGGCACCGTGGGCTCCAAGAAATCCTCCCCGGAAAAGGCCGAGGACGATGTCCTGATTGTCAACGGCAAGGAGATCCTCGTGGTCAGCGCCAAGTCTCCGGCCGAGTTGCCGTGGGCCAGGCTGGGAGTTCAGCTCGTGATTGAGTCGACCGGGCTCTTCACCGATGCCGAGAAGGCCAAGGGTCACCTCGTCGCCGGCGCCAAGAAAGTCATCATTTCCGCGCCCGCCAAGGGTGAGGACATCACGATCGTGCTCGGCGTGAATGACGACAAACTCGACCTGACGAAGCATAACATCATTTCCAACGCCTCCTGCACCACGAACTGTCTCGCGCCGATCGTCCACGTGCTGCTGAAGGAAGGCTTCGGCATCGAGGAAGGCCTGATGACGACCGTCCACTCCTACACCGCGACCCAGAAAACGGTCGATGGCCCGTCGAAGAAGGACTGGAAGGGCGGCCGCACGGCAGCCCAGAACATCATTCCGTCGACGACCGGTGCCGCCAAGGCCACCGCGCTCGTGTGTCCGGAAGTGAAGGGCAAGCTTACCGGCATGGCGTTCCGCGTGCCGACTCCGACCGTGTCGGTGGTCGATCTCACCGTGCGCACCACGAAGGAGACCTCCTACAAGGCCATCTGCGAGGCAATGAAGAAGGCCAGCGAAACCTACCTCAAGGGCATCCTCGAGTACACGAGCGACGAAGTCGTCTCGAGCGACTTCATCCACTGCAAGTCCTCGTCGATTTTTGACGCGGGTTCCGGCGTGGAGCTCAACTCGAAGTTCTTCAAGCTCATCTCGTGGTATGACAACGAGTGGGGTTATTCCAACCGCGTGGTCGAATTGACCAAGAAGATCGCCGCGGGGCTTTGAACCCCGCGCGGTTCAAAGCCAGGGTGGAAAGTCTGAAGGACTGGCGGCCTGAATCCGTCAGCGCCAGTCCCGCGGGCTTTCGGCCTTTCTGATCCAGCCTTTCAGCTCTTCAGTCCTTCAGCGATTTCGCCATGCCCAAGTTCAAAAGTATTCGCGACCTGAATCTCGCCGGCCAGCGCGTGCTCATGCGCGTCGACTTCAATGTCCCGCAGGACAAGGCGACCGGTGTCATCACCAACAACCAGCGCGTGGTCGCGGCGTTGCCGACGATCAAGTATGCGCTCGAAAAAGGGGCGTCGGTGGTGCTGATGTCGCACCTCGGCCGGCCCGACGGCCAGACGATCGCCAAGTTTTCGCTCCGGCCGGTGGCGGTGGAGTTGGAAAAGCTCCTGGGCCGTCCGGTGAAGTTCCTGACCGATTGCGTGGGGCCGGCGGTTGAGGCCGCGTGTGCGGCGGGAGTGCTGAAACCTGGCGAGGTCGTCCTCCTGGAGAATCTGCGTTTCCACATCGAGGAGGAGACGAAGGTAAAGCTGGAGGACGGCTCGAAGAAGGCGGCGGACAAGTCCGCCGTGGCGGCCTTTTGCGCGAGTCTGACGAAGCTCGGCGATGTGTTCGTGAACGATGCGTTTGGCACCGCGCATCGCGCCCACTCGTCGATGGTCGGGGTCGCGCTGGCCGACAAGGCGGCGGGTTTTCTGATGGAGGCGGAGCTCAAGGCCTTTGCGGCGGTGCTGGAAACTCCGCAACGCCCGCTTCTCGCCATTTTGGGCGGAGCCAAGATCGCGGACAAGATTCCCCTGATCAACAATCTCCTCGAGCAGGCCAACGAGATCATCATCGGCGGCGGCATGGCCTTCACGTTCAAGCGGGAACTCGAAGGCATGAGCATCGGTGACAGTCTGTTCGATGCCGAAGGCGCCAGGATTGCGAAGGAACTCTTCGCCAAGGCGGCTGCCAAGAACGTGAGAATCACCCTGCCGGTCGATTTCGTGATCGCGGACAAATTCGATCCCAACGCCAACACCCGGGTGGTCTCCGATCGGGAGGGTATTCCGGCCGGCTGGATGGGGCTCGATGGCGGGCCGAAGTCGATCGAGGTATTTGGGCAGGCGATTGGCCGCTCCAGAACGATCGTGTGGAACGGGCCTTCGGGCGTTTTCGAGTTCGAGAAGTTCGCCGGTTCGACCAAGGCGATGGCCGCGGCGATCGCGAAGGCCACCGCCGCGGGCGCCACCACGGTTGTCGGCGGAGGAGACACCGCGACGGCGGCCAAGAAGTTCAAGGTGGCCGACCAGGTCACCCACTGTTCCACCGGCGGCGGCGCGAGCCTCGAATTCCTCGAGGGCAAGGTGCTTCCGGGGGTGGCGTTTCTGGAGACCTGACCGTCACGTTCGCCGGCGGTAAGGGGGTTGCGAGTCAGCCTCGCAAACCGCCGCCCACGCGCGCAACCTGCCAAATCCAATCTCCCTCACCATGATCACTCGAAAGAAAATAATCGCCGGCAATTGGAAGATGAACAAGACGTCCGCCGATGGCGTGGCGCTCGTGCGCGACATCGTTGCGGCCGTTGGCAAGCAGGCGGACGTCGAAGTTGTCGTCTGTCCCCCGTTTACCGGGCTCGAAGCCGCGGGCAAGGCGCTGGAGGGTTCCAATGTCAGGCTTGGCGCGCAGAACATGCACCACGAGGCCGCCGGGGCCTTCACCGGAGAGGTGTCCGCGCCGATGCTGCGGGCCATCTTCACGACGCACGTCATCCTTGGCCACAGTGAGCGTCGCTTGTACTTCGGCGAGACGGACGAAACGGTGAACCGGAAGCTCCTCGCGGCGCTGAAGAATCAGCTCCGCCCAATTTTCTGTGTGGGCGAGACTCTGGCCGAGCGCGAATCCGGTGCGACCCTCAAGGTCGTGCAGACGCAGGTTGAGCGCGGCCTCGAAGGTGTGGGCAAAGACCACGCGCCATCCGTCACCGTCGCGTACGAGCCGGTCTGGGCGCTTGGCACCGGCAAGGTGGCGACGACCGAGCAGGCGCAGGAAGTCCATGCCTTCATTCGCGGGCTGCTGGTCAAACTGTTCGGCGAGCCGGCGGCGCAAAAGGTGAGGATTCTTTATGGTGGATCCATGAAGCCGTCCAATGCTCCGGAATTACTGGCGCAAAAGGACATCGATGGCGGCCTGATTGGTGGGGCGGCCCTGGAAGCGCGCAGCTTTGTCGAGCTGGTGAACGCGGCGGCGGCGGCCAGGTAACGGGAGCAGACTGCGATCCTAGGCTTTCTCATGGCACCAGGCGGCACAACGAAATTGGCCGGATTTTTCACTTGAGGAGCACGACAGAGTTTGTGTCTTAGTCCCTTCACTTTGGTGGAGTTGAGCAGTGGCCGCTCCGGAGACTGTAAATCTCCCGTCTTACGACACCGTTGGTTCGAATCCAACCTCCACCACCATTTTCGACGCCAAGGCCGCCCCTTTCAGGTGCCGAGTAATTTGACACCGGAGCCGGAGAAATGCCCTTCAATGCCTTCGACCACGTGACGAAAACCTTGCCCGGGATATTTTTTTCGCGTGAATTGCTCTCCGACATCCATGAGCGAATCCGGCCTTACTCAAAAAATTCGTGACCTCTTGCACCGCGAGGCGCACCTGAAGCTCGGCCGTGCACTGACCACGCCGCAGTGGACGCAAGGGGAGACGGAACTGCGGGCCCTGCATGCCACGCGTCCGCCGTTCATGATTTTTTCGCGCGCGAAACGGACCGAGCATCAGGCGCGGGTGGTCAAGGTGGAACAGGCGGTGGAGCGCCTGCGCCAGCGGATGAAGCTCTTCGATGCCTGTGACGCATACGTCGCCAAGTTGATCGAGGACGAGATTGAGAGCGCACTGCGGGCGGATTGTCCGGAATACATCGAAGCGCTGGGGGCTTGGCAGCAGAAGGACGCCTGGATGCAATGCCTCGAGCGCTTCGACGCGAAGATGGTCGAGTTTTCCCAGATTCTCGGGAATGCGCGTAATCTGGCGTGTTCGGGCTATTCCCGGCACTCGCAGGTGTATTCCTCCGGAGCGTTGGAGGCGTTCGAGCTCACGCTTACCGCCTCGCAACAAATGGAGGAGGAGGTGAAACTTGCCGACCAGATCGCGGATGCCCAACTGGAGGTGTTGAGCGCGAATGGCATTGAAACCACCCTGCTGCCGCGCCTGCCCGAACTGGGTTTTTCGGAGTTGGTGGAGAGCCTCAAGTCGAGTCCGCTGCCCGAGGCGCAGGGGCATTTTGCGACCCTGCTTGAGTCCAGTCAGAAGCTCCACCAGACGGGCATTCCGGAGCTACGGACCCAGGCGGAGCAGGTGCATTTGCTTCAGAAGAAAGACATCCGAGGTTTTCTGTCGGCCGCCTGGGAACAATTTCGCGTGGAAATCGCGCCGGAGATTTTCCCGGGCGACACGGAACGATCCGTGGTCAAGACCGAGGAGATGCGCCAGGCGGCGGTGCGCGCGAGCGCGCCGGCGCGGAAGTGAAGTCTCCGCCGGCGCAGCGTTCAAATCACGCCGGCCTCGCGGAAGCTGTAGTAGCCCTTGCCGATCGGATCCGCCGCGACCCGGCCGAGGATGAGGTGGTCGATCAGCGTGATGTCCACCGCCCGCGCGGCATCGCGCAGCATCCGGGTGACGTGCACATCGGGCGCGCTGGGTGAGGGGTCGCCGCTCGGGTGATTGTGGGCGCACACGATGGAGGAGGCCCCTTCCCGGACCGCGATGCGGAAAACCTCGCGCGGGTGCGCGAGGGTGGCGTGGGCCGTGCCCGAGGTGAGTTCCACCCGCTTGAGCAGCCGGTTCCGGCGGTTGAGACAGAGCACCCAGAATTTCTCGACCTCCAGCCCGGCGGCGATCGGTTGCAAATAGGCCAGGACCAACTCAGGCCGACTCAGCAACGGTTCGTCGCCCGCCTGTTGCGTGAGAATCCGCTTCGCCACCTCCATCACCGCGACCATTTGCAGTGCCTTGATCTTCCCGATGCCCTTCAGCCGTCGAAAATCCGTGTCTTTCCATCCCGTCAGTCCCGCCAGCGAACCCGCCTCGGCAATCAGGCGCGACGAAAGCGTCACGACATCCATTCCCTGGGTTCCGCTGCGGAGGAGCATTGCGAGCAATTCGGTGTCGCTGAGACTCTGGGGGCCGAATTTTTCGAGCCGTTCCTGCGGACGCTCGCCCACCGCCATGTCGCGCAAACGGTTGGGCAGGGGGTATTCGGGGGCGGCGGGCACAGGGTTTGGTTTGGACAGATTTGCGCGCGGTGCCAACTCTTCCCGCACCAGCCTATGAATTCATTGCGCGTCATCGTGTGGGGAGAGAACGTCCAGGAACAAACGGACCCGGCGGTCGCCGCGATCTACCCTCACGGCATGCACGAGACCATCGCGGCGGGGCTGCGCGAGTGGTTGCCGGAGGCGAGCATCGGGACCGCGACGTTGCAGGAGCCGGATCACGGTTTGGCCGAGGCCCGCCTGGCCGAGACCGAGGTCCTGGTCTGGTGGGGCCATCGGGCGCATGCCAAAGTACGCGACGACATCGTCGATCGGATTGAGCGGCGGGTGCGCGAGGGCATGGGCCTGATTGTGCTGCACTCGGGCCATTATTCGAAAATTTTCATCCGCCTCCTGGGCACGCCCTGCTCGCTGAAGTGGCGGGTCGCGGGCGAACGTGAGCGCCTCTGGGTCTGTGCTCCGGGACACCCGATTGCGGCGGGCCTTGGGCCATTCTTCGAACTCGCCCACGAAGAGATGTACGGTGAGCCTTTCGCCGTGCCGGCACCCGACGAGCAGGTGTTCATCTCCTGGTTTGAGGGCGGGGAAGTGTTTCGGAGCGGCTGTTGCTGGCGGCGCGGGGCCGGCCGCATTTTCTATTTTCGTCCGGGCCACGAGACGTATCCGACTTATTTGGACGCAAACGTGCGCCGCGTCATCGCCAACGCCGCCGGATGGGCCGGCTCGCGGGGGCAGTAATCCACTGATGGGTTAGTTGGAGGCGGGGTGCCCTCACCCCGCTATTTCAGGCTGCGCGAGCGCGCATCTGCCGGTTGACGGTTCGCCCGGAGGGGCGGCTTTCCAGCCGCCCAAGCACGGCGACAGGAGTGTCGCCGATCCGTAATCTCTGAGATGCGCCCGCTGCGCGGCGCCCGAATCAATAATGCTTGATATACCCGTTGCGGCGGAGACGCTCCAGCCACTTTTCCTGGCTCGCGCGACCCATCTGCTGCACCAGGACGCGCTCGATCTGGTCGCGCACTTCGTCGAGGGGTTGGATGCCGGCAAAGCGGCGGTCCTCGGCGAAAAGAATGAAGGCCCCTTCGGGGAGCAAAATGGGCTTGCCCGCCTCGCCTTTCTTGAGGTCGAACGCCACCTCGCTGAATTCCTTGCGGAAGTCTGATCGCTTGAGCCAGCTCCAGTCTCCGCCCTTGCTCCGTTTCAGGTCCTTGCTGAACTGCTTGGCGAGTTCTTCGAATTTCTCGCCGGCCTTGAAACGTTCCAGGACCATGTTGCCCTGCTCCATCAGGGTGGCGTCGGTCTCGGTCTCGGTGCGGGTGAGCTGGATGAGGCGCAGGTGGACTTCATCCTCCCGGTAAAAACGATCCTTGTTTTCGTTGTAGTACGTCTCGATGCGCACCGGGCTCACCACGCTCTGTGATTTGCGCTGCTGGCCCTGCATGTATTGGAAGATGATGTTTTCTTCGAGTTCCTTGCGATAATCGCGAATCGTCTGCCCCTTGGACCGCAGGTAGGCAAGGAACTTGGAACGGTCGCCCTCGAAGCGCTCCGCGAGTTCATCGGCCTGGGCGTTTTCGACGTAGGCAATGGGGATCTGCCGTTTCTCGTCCTTGCGAAATTCCTTCACGATCAGCACCCGATCCACGAGATCCTGGATGGCGCTGTCCTGCAACTGTTCGAGGCGTTCCTGGAACTCCTTCTCGGTCTTGGCTTCGTTGCGCAGCTGCGGCAGCAGCGGCCCGATGTACTGCATGACGTCGGCGACCGTGATGATTTTTTCCTCGGCGACCGCCACGATGCCATTGGCGAAACGGAGGTTAAGGTTCTGCGCGACGGGGTCGGAGGACGGACCGACGGGGGCCGCCGTGGCGGGGGCGGCGGGGGTGGCGGGAGCGCCGAACTGGGCAAACGCCGAGGCGATCGACGCGACGGAAATCAAGGTGGAAACAAGGCGGCGACGGATCGTCATGGGCGGGAATTTGCGGGTGGTGAAATTAGAATTGGGGGAAAATGCAACATCTGCTGGGCAACGCAAACCGGCCGTGCCCACAAATTCCTTTGGGAGGATTTGAGTGTCATTACGGACGTGGCAGGCTGCTCGGCAGGTTGTTCAAAAAGGAAATGATTTCGCGCAAACGTAGGAGGGGCTTGGGAGCGGTCAACCTCGGAAACCGGGAGCCAACCTGCACCCAGTCGTCGCGGCGGCCGCTGTGCCGGAGGCACTTCAAACGCCCCGATTCGGTTTCGACGGAGACGATGCCCTTTTGTTCCGCCCGGATTCGGATTTCGGTGATGAGCAGCAACGCTTTGACCTCGTCGCCGAACTTTCCGAAGCGGTCGCGGAGGTCCGATTCGATCACCTGGAGGTTGGGCAAAGTGTCCGCCATCGCCAGCTTACGGTAGAAATCGATGCGCAGCCGGGTCTCCGCGAGGTAGGTCGGCGAGATGCGGGCCTGGATCCGGGTGACTTCGACGGCCTGTTGGTCCTCGGCGTCCCGGATCGCGGTGTAACCATCCACGTGCCGCCCGGCGTTGCGGGTGGGCGGCGTACCCTCGCCCACGAAGACAAAATCCAGTTTCACGCTCGCGCGAATCGCCGCGGCGACGGTGTCGCCTTTCAGCCGGGCCACCGATTGCCGCAGAAGCTGGCAGTACAGCTCGAAGCCGACGCCGACGATGTGCCCGCTTTGCTCGGCCCCGAGGAGATTGCCGGCGCCACGCAGTTCGAGGTCGCGCATGGCGATGCGGAAACCGGCGCCGAGCTGGTTGTGCTGGCGCATCGCCGTCAGCCGCTGGCGGGCGACCTCGAGCAGTCGCGTGTGCCGGTGCAGCAGCAGATACGCGTACGCCTGATGCTTGAAGCGCCCGACCCGCCCGCGCAGTTGATACAGTTGCGACAGACCGAAACGATCGGCGCCCTCGATGATGATCGTGTTGCTGTTGGGGATATCCAGCCCGCTCTCGATAATCGTCGTGCAGACGAGCACCTGATAGCGCCCGGCCACGAACTCGGTCATCACTTCCTCGAGTTCGTCGGCGTGCATCTGTCCATGGCCGACACCGATACTGAGACCGGGCAGCATTTCGCGCAGTCGCGCCGCCACCAGGTCGATCGTCTGGACGCGGTTGTGGAGATAAAAAACCTGTCCGCCGCGCCGCAGTTCGAAGTGGATCGCGTCGATCACGACCTGCTCGTCGTAGGTCTTCACGATGGTCTGGATCGGGTGGCGGTTGGAGGGCGGCGTATCGATCACGCTGAGGTCTCGCGCCCCGGTGAGCGCCATGTAGAGCGTACGGGGAATGGGGGTCGCGCTCATCGAGAGCACGTCGACGGTCGCGCGCATCCGCTTGAACACCTCCTTGTGTTTCACCCCAAAGCGCTGCTCCTCGTCGATCACGACGAGCCCGAGTTCCTGGAAGGCCACGTCGCGCTGCAACAGCCGGTGGGTGCCGATCAAAATGTCGACCTGCCCGGCGGTGGTGGCTGCGAGAATCTTCTTCAGCTCCGCCCGCGAGCGAAAGCGACTGAGCATCTCGATCGCGATCGGGTAGCCGGCCATGCGTTCGCGAAACGTGTTCAGATGCTGCTGGGCCAAAATGGTGGTGGGCACCAGCACCGCGACCTGGCGGCCGCCCTGCACGGCCTTGAACGCGGCGCGGATCGCCACCTCCGTCTTGCCGAAGCCCACGTCGCCGCAAATCAATCGATCCATCGGGCGCGTTTTCTCCATGTCCGCCTTCGACTCGTGGATCGCGCGCAATTGATCGCGGGTCTCGGTGAACGGGAACGAGGCCTCGAATTCCTGCTGCCAGTCGTTGTCGGGCGGAAACGCGAACCCGGGCTGGGCCTCGCGCGAGGCGTGAATCCGCAGCAGCTCCGCCGCGAGATCGATCGTGGCCCGCTCGGCGGCCTGCCGCGCTTTTTCCCAGCGGCCCGAGCCGATGCGGCCGAGTTGCGGCCGGGTTTTGCTCAGGCCCACGTAGCGGCTGATTAAATGCGATTCCTGCAGGGGCACGTGCAGGGTCACGCCGTCGTCAAACTCGAGGGAGATCACCTCGCGGACACCCTGGGCCGTATCGAGTTTCGTGAGACCGCGGTAGTGGGCGATGCCGTGCTGCAGGTGCACGACGAAGTCGCCCTCGACCAGTTCGGAGAAATCGAGCAGCTGATCCACCTGGGCGCGATGGGCGACGGCCCGGGCGTTGAGCGTGGGGCGGCGCTGCCGTTGCCGGCCGAAAATTTCGGTTTCGGTGACGACGACGAGGCCGAGCCCGCATTTTTCACGTTCTCCGTGGCGTTTCGAGGGCGTTCGCCGATGGTCGGGCGGCTGGCCTTTGGATTCGTGCGGATCATGCGGGCTAAAGACAAAACCGCCGGGCGGTTTTGTCAGCTGAGCGGATGCCAACATGTCTTCCCCGGTAGAACCAGTCCGCGAGCCCGCGGTGGCTTCGGCTGACAGCGGGGTGTGAATTACCCGGGCCGGAGCATTGGATTCTGGCAGGGCAAGGCGTCTCGCCGAGCCGCCACGCATCGGCTCTCCGGGCCGATTCGCTCTTCCCAATTCCGCGCCTTTCCGGTAGGTGATGCGAAAACCCTCGTTCAAGGTTCCGCGCAGCCAGCGCGGTTGCAGCGTCTTGAGGGCCTTGTCCGCGGCGAGGATTTCCCGCGCGCGTTTTTCCTCGCCCTCTTTCGAGACGACCAGCGCGACGTCGTAGCCGTCGTGTTGCCAGGCCGCCACCTGCCGCAGAAAATCGCGGCGCGCATCTTCCTCCACGTTCAACCGCTCCTGCGCCACCAACGCGTCGCCGGGGTAGCGGCGATGATGGGTGAGACTCTCGGTGTCCCACGTGACGCCGCCGCCGCCGCCCGCGCAGAGCCGGCTCGCTTCGTCGAGATCGCTGACGGCGAAAACCGCGGCCGCGCGGGCGAGCAGCGGAGCGAGCGCGTCGTGGCCCGTGGGCGTGAGGGCGCCGAATTCCTCCTCGAGGGCGGCGGGTTCGACGAACAACAGGTGGGTGGCCGGGGGGAGATAATCGGCGAGCCCGGTGGAGGAGGGCGCCAGGCGCACCCGCGACGAAGCGGCGAGGGTGATGCGTTCGACGCTCGCGCCGGAGCGCTGGGTGACCGGATCGAATTCGCGGATCGACTCGATTTCGTCGCCGAAGAAATCCAGCCGGTAGGGCTGGTTGGCGGTGACGGGATAGACGTCGATGAGGCCGCCGCGAATCGCGTAGTGGCCGGGCGCCTCGCACACCGCCTCGGAGTCGTAGTCGAGACCGCGGAGTTGTGCGAGCAGGCCCTGGAACGGCAGCACCTGCCCGCGGGCGAGGGTAAGTTCCCGGGTGGAAAATTCTTCCAGGGCCGGCACGGCTTGCAGCAGCGCGGCGGGGGTGGCGACGACGAACAGGGTATCGGGTGTGGTGGTGAACCCGCGGAGCGGGCGCAGGCGGGAGAGGACGGTGAGGCGGTCGTTGGCAGCGGCGAAGGCCTCGCGCAGGCCGCCGCTGTCCGGCAGCGCTTCGGGAAAGACCAGCGACGTTTGCGGGCGCGGGTCGCCGAAGGCGGAGTGAAAAAAAGCGATGTCTTCGGCGAGATGTTCGGCGGCCTTCAGGTCCTCCGCGACGACGAGCCAGACGGGGGCCGGGTGCTCACGGCCGAGCCCGGCGATGACGGCGCCGCGGGCGGGCGGGCAGACACCGGTGAGCTTGTGGCGGATGATCGGCGTAAGATCCGACATGCGAAACGGGCGACACTACGCGGGTCGGGGCCAGCGACAAGCTCGTTGGCAGCATGGGCGATGAGGCGGGTGCCGGCGGCACGACCAGCGCGGCATCTGCACAGGTTGGCGGCGCCGAAAACGTACCACCCTTTGCCCCGAAGGAAACGAAGCAAACGAAGCGAACGGAGACGAACGCCGCTTCGTTCTCTTGCTTGCCTTCTGTTCAAATTCTTTGGCTGGAAAATCCACGCCGCAGGTCCGCGCAACACCTCCGGGCGGCCGCTGATCCCGTCGGGTCCTGCTTTCGGCGCAGGCATGATCGCCCTCGCGTCCGCGCCACAATCGTCTCCAATCAGTGACGGTTGAACTCATGAAAATCGTAATCACTGGAGTAACGCGCGGACTGGGTCGCGCGCTGATTGAGGAATTTATCCGGGGCGGGCACACCGTCATCGGATGCGGGCGCAGTGGCGATGCGATCTTTGATTTGCGCATGACGCACCTCGCGCCGCACGACTTCTCGATCGTCGACGTCGCCCTCGACAACAAGGTCGCGCTGTGGGCGGCGAAGATCCTCGAGCACGACAGCGCGCCGGATCTTTTGATCAATAACGCCGCGATCATGAACCGGCTTTCGCCGGTCTGGGAACAGGATGACCGGGAATTTTCGAGACTGGTGGATGCAAACATCCGCGGGGTGCAAAACGTGATTCGCCATTTCGTTCCCGCCATGGTCGCGCGGAAGCAGGGCGTGATCGTCAATCTGAGTTCCGGTTGGGGACGCAGCGTGGCACCGGAAGTCGGACCTTATTGCATGTCGAAATGGGCCATCGAAGGCCTGACGAAGGCCATGGCGGCGGAATTGCCCGCCGGCATGGCCGCGATACCGCTGAACCCGGGCGTGATCGACACCGACATGCTTCGCTCGTGCTGGGCGGATGGCGCTTCCAGCTATCCGAAGGCCGAGCAATGGGCCAGGACCGCCGCACCCTTCATCCTCGAATTGGGTCCGAAGGACAACGGCAAGTCCCTGACTGTCGGCGGTGACGACTGAGCGAGACCGACGGGCGAAAGTTATTTCACCGCCTGCGCGGCCAGGCCCGGCGAACCGGCTTGGCAGCCGGGCACCTCGACTGGCAGCAGCCGATGGACCTCGGGAAGATTTGTCCAAGCTTGCTGTTCAAACTTCTGGACGAACTCCTTCATTCGCTGCCGCCGTCTTTCGCGGGTGAAGAGTTCGGAGGGGTTGGTGCGGTTCGTCAGCGGGGGGTGCATGGTGACCCCCTTGTCGCAATCGTTATGCCAGTCGTAAAATATTCCGTTTCTCAATCATTTACAACGATGTGCCAGTCTTTCGACCGCTGGCGTCTAAATGCGGAATGGGTCTAATTCCCCAATATCTTTGGCTGCAGCGCGGATGGTACCCCAACTTCTGGGACGGTTCAGCCCGCAAGTGCCCGCGAGGAGTGGCAGTTGTGCAGGAGACGGTTGGTGCGTTGTCGTTCGGGCGCGCTATTCGCGCAGGCGAGAATCGAGCACGAGCGTGACAGGGCCGTCATTCACGAGCTCGACCTGCATCATCGCACCAAACTCGCCGCACGCCACCCGCCGAACGGAGTTCGGGGCAGGCAGGGGGCCGAGGGCGGTTTCCAAGCGAGCGAGAAATTTTTCGTAGAGCGCCTGCGCAACGTCCGGCTTCGCGGCGTCGTTGAACGATGGGCGGGTGCCCTTGCGCGTGCTGGCACAGAGGGTGAACTGGCTCACGACGAGCACCGTGGCCTGGTGGGGATTGGCGATGTCGGCGACCAGATCGATGACCGAGCGGTTCATCTTTCCCGCGTCGTCCTCGAAAATGCGCAGGACCGCGATTTTTTGCGCAAGCCAGTCGAGGTCGGCGTCGGTGTCGCCTTGGGCCACGCCGAGGAGCACGAGCAGACCGCGGTCAATCTCGCCAGTAACGCGAGCGTCGATCGTCACGCGGGCGGAGGAGACGCGTTGGACGACGGCGCGCATGATTGGGAAAGTGACAAGCCGTAACGAGTGAGTCCGAGGTGGAGCCCGTTGTCCCCAACGGGCTCATCTGGGAGCGGACAGCTCAAAAACCCGCGATGAGGACAGCGGGTTCCACCTTTCAGTGGTTTCGTCTGCGGAGGAAAAACGCACATCGACTGAAGGGACACGGCTCAGCGGTCAGAGGCCCAAGTGCAAGGAAACGAGCGAGAGAGAGAGAAACGCGGGTTCCGTCTGATTCAGAATTTCCCGAGCCGTGCTACCTCACAGCATCGGGATATGCGGCTCGGTCTCGGCCGCGTAATCAACACCCTTCAGGCCGAAGCCAAAGAGCTTGAGGAATTCGGTGCGATAGCCGGCGATGTCGGTTTCGTCGGCGAGATTTTCCGTCGTCACGCGCGGCCAGATTTCGCGGACCGCGGCCTGGATGCCCTCGCGCATTTCCCAATCATCGACGCGGACGCGGCCGAGTTCGTCAAATTTTGGGGTGCAGCCGTTGTACATTTGCGTGGCGAAGAGGCGCTGGACTTGCTCGATGCAGCCCTCGTGGGTGCCGGCTGCCTTCATCAGTTTGTAGAGGATCGAAATGTAGAGCGGCACCACGGGAATCGCGGAGCTGGCCTGGGTGACGAGGGCCTTGTTCACCGAGATGAAGGCGCGCCCGCCGCCGTTGAGTTTGAGCAGGGAGTCGATGTTGCGGGCGGCACGCTCGAGATCGTTTTTCGCCAGCCCGATGGTTCCGTTCTTGTAGATTGCCCACGTGACATCTGGTCCGATGTAGGAATAAGCGACCGCTTGCGCGCCAGGGGCCAGCAGCTTCGCGTCGGCCAGCGCGTTCATCCAGAGCTCCCAATCCTCGCCGCCCATGACCGCCCTCGTGTCCGCGACCTCGAGATCGGTGGCGGGTTCGATGGTGACGGTGCTGACGATGCCCTTGTCGGTGTCGACGGTCTTGTTGGTGTACGGCTGATTGACGGGCTTCAGGACCGAGCGGTGCACGGCACCGGTGCGGGGGTGGGTGCGGCGCGGCGAGGCGAGCGAATAAACCACGAGATCGATTTGTCCGAGGTCGGCGCGGATGAGCTCGAGAGCCTGGCGTTTGATGTCATCTGAAAAAGCGTCGCCGTTGATATTCTTGGCGTAACGCCCGGCGGCGCGGGCGGCGCGGGTCACGGCAATCGTGTTATACCAGCCGGGGGTGGCGGGGCGGCCCTCTTCGGACGGGCGTTCGAAAAACACGCCGAGCGTGGCGGCATCGGAACCGAAGGTGGCCGCGATGCGCGAAGCCAGCCCGTAGCCGGTGGAAGCTCCGATCACGAGGACTCGTTTCGGGCCTGGGTGAATCGGGCCTTTGGCCTTCACGTGGTCGATCCACTCCTGGATGTGTGCCGCGCAGCCTTCGGGATGGGCGGTGACGCAAACGAAGCCGCGGACCTTGGGTCTGATGATCATGCGGCTTGCATGATTTCGCGGTGCAGGGACCACTGGCAAGTGGCATTTCCGGGCGGCATGCGCCGGAGAGAGCATCTCCGGATTGACAGAGGTGGTCGGCGAACGATAGCGCCAGCTATTTCCCGAGCAGCACAAACGGTCCCTCGGCCTTGGGTACGCCGCCTTTGCGCTCGAGCGTGACGGCGAAGGCGCTGACCGCACCGACCGGCTGGCGGGCCTTGAATGGCATCCGCGCCGCGCCGGTTTGCGCGTCGACCGTAAACACGCCGCCATCGACTGGATTCGGATACTGGGGATCGACCACCCAAAGCTGATAGTCCTGATTTGGAAGGAGGGCCGGGAGCTGTTCCACCTTTAACACGCCCTCTTGTTTGGCGGGATCCCAGACGGCCACGGCGATGGCTTTGGGTGAATTATTCAGCATCGAGGCCAGGGCGGTAATCTTCAGGCTGGCGAGGTCACCTTGAGTCTTGAGGTCGTTGGTCAGCCTGGCCACCTGGCCGCGACTCTCGGCCAGCTGCGCGGCGGTGGAGGTGACCTGCTGCTGCAGCGTCGTGAGCTGCTGCTTTGCGATAATCCGCTCGGCTTCGAGTTGCTGCCGGGAACTCTGGTGGGATATCTCCGCGAGCGCCGCCTGATTGCGGAACAGGTCGGCCTCCGAGCGGCTCCCAAAGTAGAGCTGGGCCAACCAACCCGTGCCGAGCGCGAGACCCGCGGCGATCGCCCACGGCATCAGGGCACGAAACATCCGCGGCGAGGGGCGGATGATGTTGTCCGGGCGCCCTGCGGGAGGGAGGGCGGCGAGGATGCGCGACTTCAGCGCAGCCGGCGGGGTCACGACGGGCGCGGTGAAAGCGAGGGCCGACGAAGTGTCGCGGAGCTCGCGCACCAGGGTTTGGAGCGAAGGAGTGCGGGCGAGTTCGGCTTCGAATTGCGAGAGCTCGTCGCTCTCCAGCAAGTCGAGGGCACGCAGCGAAGCGAGTTCTTCCCAGCGTTCGTTCATAACTGGGTCGCGAGCGTGTCGCGAAGTTTCATGAGCCCGCGACGAATCCGCGCTTTCACCGTGCCGAGCGGCTCGCGCAGTTTGGTCGCAATTTCCTCCTGCGTGAAACCGCCGAAGAAGGCGAGTTGCAGGGCGCGTTTTTGCTCGGCGGGCAGCGCGGCGACGGCCGCCCGCACCAGACGGGCGTTGTCGGCGAGGATGGCGGTGTCGCCCCCGGTGCTGACGGCGCCATCGCGATCGTAGCCGAGATCTTCCGGGGCGGATTCAGCCAGCAGTTCCGCGCGCCGCCGCCGCATCCGCACGCGATCGATCGCGCGATTCCGGACGAGGGTGACGGTCCAAGCGAAGGCACTGCCCCGCGTGACCTCAAAGCTGCCTGCTTTTTCCCAGAGGGCGACAAACGCATCGTGCACGACGTCCTGCGCCTCGGCGGAATCGCGGAGAATTTGGAGCGCCGCGCCATAGAGCGGGCCCGAGAAGCGATCGTAGAGCCGGGCGAAGGCGTCCCGATCACCGTCCGCGATCTGCCGCAAGAGGCGGGCATCGGTCTCGTCCCGCTCACCGGGAGTTTGAGATTCGGCAGACTCCGGCGATCTCATCATGTGGCGCAACCGTGGAGACGGCAGAGCCCCGCCCCTTTCCGCCCTGTGGCAGAAAAGTCCTTCGGGCAGGCAGGAGAGGAGGGCTGGCATATCTTTTTCATACGCGTGGTGGGCCGAAGGGGATGCAGGCAACCCTCGCTTGGCGAGATTTTTTCGCCGCGGGACGAACTACAAAACTGCCAGTCCGAAGAGGCCAAGGATGATAAGCAAAGCAACGGCGAGGAGAATCTTGCGCTCGAGCTTGGTGACGCGAAAAGGCATGGTCGGGCGGGCCGAACTACAGGCCCAGGGGCCGGACGCGGGCGAAGAAATCCCGGATTACCGGCTCATTTTGGATTTCCGGCCACGGACGGTTGGACGACAGCCGGGCGAAGAGTTGATCGCCGTCGCGGCGGAACCCAAATTTCCACGCGATGCGGAGAAGTTCGACAGCGGAGTAGGGATCGCGATAGGCGATGGGCTGGCCGTCGTGGATGTGCCAGAACCAGACGTGCTGGGGCTGGGTGGCTGCGACGAAGACGCGGTGCTCGGCCTCGGGCAGGGCGCGCTCGGTGGTCGCCAAGACGGCGCGGGGCTGACGGTTGGGCTGGGGTGTCCAACCTGCGCCCGGCCAGCAGGCGTCCGGTGTATGCGCTGCGACGAGACTCACCGGCGCCTGCCCGGCGCGCCAGTAGGCGACGTAGATCACAATCTCGGTGGGTGGTCCATCCGGGCCGGCGCGTTGGTAGTAAGCCTGGGCGAGGTGTTCGGTTCGAAGGGTGCCCCGAAACTCGAAGAGATCGGTGGATTTCATGCGCCAGCCCGCGGGCGCTTCCGGGAGCAGCGCAATCAGGTTGGGGACGGGGACGGCGGTGCGATCGGAGGGGCGGGTGTTTAAAACGAAAAAAACCACGAGACCTGCGGCGAGGGCGAGGCTGCCCGTCAGCGACCATTGGGCCACATTGCCGCAGCGCGACAGTGGGGCGGAGGACACGGGCGATGCGGGTGAGCCGCCGCCACGTTCCAGGAGCACCGCCAACGCGCCGAGGATCACCGCAGTGAGACCAAGCACCGCGAAGCCCGTCGCATCATGCCACGTCCCCGCGATGTCGATCTTTTGGTTGGCGAGCAGCGTCAACGTCAGTGAACGCAGAAAATTCATGCCCAGTGCCAGGGGAGCGGCGAGGAGGAGAATCAGGGCCCGGGCCCAGGGCCGGCGGACGAGGGTCGCGGAAAAAAACACTCCGGCAAACACGCAGGAGATCAGGCTGCGGACGCCGCTGCACGCCTCTTCGACACCCACGGTGGTGTTCGCGAGATCGATGATGTTACCGTGCCGGATGGCGGCGATGCCGAGGAGGTGGAGGGTGCGGAGCACGCCTTCGCTGATCCAGAGTTGCAGCGTCAACGTGAGGCGGGTGTAGGTGCCGGGGGGAATGGCCGTGGTCAGCAACCAGAGCCCGGCGGCGACCACCGCCGGCCAGTTGAACGGCAGGAGCCGGACCGAGTCGCGCGAAAAAACTGCGATGGCGGCGAGGCAGAAAAACGTGAACGACAACGTCAGCATCACATTGACGAGCGCGTGCGACCAGTCGACCGCGGCGGCATACAGGCCGGCGGCGGAAAGCGCGAGCAGCGCCCCGCCGAGCAGTGCGGCGAGTCCGAATCCCGCCGGCGCGCCCGGCTTGAGGTAGCGCGGCGTGCCCGAGCGGCTCTCGTGCAGGAGCAGCAGGAACAACAGTGGCATGAAAAAACCATGCGACAGGTCGGGGTTCACCCGCCACTGGGGCCAGAGCCGGCCGGACAGCGCCGCGGTGGCGACGGCAAGGGCAGCCAGCGAAAATTTCCCCGCGAGCGGGAGGGCGCGCAGCGCCGGCAGAAGGGGAGTGGGCGGGCTCATCCGCGTTGGGGGGCCGTCGGCGCCGCGACGGGAGGCGGGAAGCGTTCGAACAGTGAGTAGGTGACTTCCATGGGCAGCGGCAGCACCGGCAGGAACGTGGTAATCCGGCGTTCGGCGGTCTCACCGCGGAAAAATGCCTCGACCACGGTCAGCACCATGAACGGTCGCTGCGATGCGTTCTTCAATCGCCCGGAGATTTCCTGCAGCTTGGGATAGTCGCCCATGGCTCCGGCCGTGCAGAAGAGCGAAAACCAGATGCCCGCCGATCCGGTGTCGAGCGGAACTGGCTCGTGCGCAATCTTCCTGATGAGCCGGTCAAAGGTTGCGGCGTCGGGAAAACGGATGAGGTGGGAGCAAAGGATCTTGATGACCGGCAGACTGGCCGCGGTCAGCGGCGCGGCGAGGAGCTTGTCGATCTCCTGAGCATGGAGGCGTTTCACTCCGCCGGCCGCGAGGGCGTCGAGGCGCAGGGTGAGGTTGGCTTCGTAATCGAGCAGAGTGGGGTGCCGGCCCAGCAGATCAAGTGCGGCAAAAGTGTCCTTCATTTCCGTGAGCACACTCACCCGATAGTAGTGGCAGAAGGCCGGGGAGTTGGCGGGCCATGGGGCGTCAATGGCGGCGCGGGCCTCCCGGGTTTGGCCGGCGCGCAGGAGCAACTCCACCGCGAAAACTGGGCGCCACGCCTGCGCCGTCGGTGCCGCGTTGGCGACGAGTGCACGCAGAATCTGATCGGTGGGGACGCGTCGGCCGGCAAAGACGAGCGCACGAATCCACACTGACGACTGCGGTGATCCCTCGATCAATTCATCGCGGGCGAGCTGCATGATGCGCTCAAAACTCCCTCGGGCCAGCAGCGCGCGAAACCAATCCTGCGTCGTTCCGTGGCGCTTGTCGGGATGGTCCTTGATCAACTGCTGAAACACGGCGTCGGAATGCGAGGGTTGACCAGCCTGAAGATGCTTCGCGAGCGAAAGGCCCGCGGCATAGTTGGTGGGATCGAATTCGTAGGCGTTGGTAAGATAAAGGAGGCCTTCGGCGATCCGCTCCTGGTCGAACGCGAGGTTCGACTTCTGCAGAAAATAAGCGCCGCGGGCCACGGTGACCCGGCCCCAGAGTGGCGGCAGGCCGATGTGGAGGATGTTCACCGGGTACCCGACGGTCCGGAGAAACGCGAACACGACGATGACGCCGGCCGCGTAGATCGCCAGCAGCAGGCTGCCATAGTAGCGCAGCGCCTGCCCCCAGACGGGTCGTACGTCGGTCGCGTTAACTGAGCAGCGCAGGCCATCCTTGGTCTGCACCAGGAGCGGACAGACCCGCCGGAAACGCACCGGCCGGTTCCAGGACAGGCACGGATCGCATTGGGTCTCGTACGCGCGGCCGGAGTCGCTTTGGGCCTGGCAAGGGCAGACACTCTGACCACGACGCAGCCGAAACCACGTCTTTCGCGTGTTCCAGTAGAACAGGCCCCAAAAGAGCCTGAAAATATCTGCGCTCCAGCCAATCACGGAGGAACCCTACCGGGGGAGCCTCTTCCCGCAAATCGAATCACTGTCGCCCGTCCTTGGCGGGTTCGGCTCAAACCTTCACGGCAAACAGGTCGGCGTGCATCGTGCCTTCGGCGACCTTGTTCACGGTCCCGGTCATCATAATCGAAAAACCGTCCCCGATTTCGATGCCGATCTGACCGCCGGGCATGTGGACCGTCACGTCGCGATCGACGAGCCCCAGCCGGTGGGCGACGGCGGCGGAGGCGCTGGAACTGCTCCCGGACGCGAGGGTGTAGCCGGCGCCGCGTTCCCAGATCTCGATTTGAATGTTCCGACGATCGCGGACCTTCATGAACTGGACATTGGTTTTGCGGGGAAAGTCCGGGTGCGTCTCGAGGTGCGGGCCATAGCGGTGCGCGAGCTCGGGCGAGATGTCGGCCAGCGGAATGACACAATGCGGGTTGCCGATCGTCGCGGCACAATAACTAAATTCCCGGTCGAGGATGATGATTTTTTCGTTGAGCACCTCGCGCGGTCCACCGGCCACGTTGACCGGAATCTTCGCGCTGTCGAAGCTCACGCGGCCCATCGCCACGGTGATGAGGCGGCCCTGCTCCTTGATCACGGATTGGACGTGTCCGCCCGGCGTTTCGATGGTGAACGCCGGGTGTTTCACGAGCCCCTGGTCCCAAAGGAAACGGGAGAAAATCCGGAGACCGTTGCCCGATTTTTCCGCCTCGGATCCGTCGGGATTAAAAATGCGCAGACCAAACTCGCTCTGCGCCGACGGCAGCGGTCCCCACAGGATGCCGTCGGATCCGACCCCGAAGTTGCGATGGCAGACGACGCGGATCTGGTCGACCGTGGGGGCGGGTTTCCAGGAGGGAAAATCGCGCGGGTCGAGGACGATGTAGTCGTTGCCGAGGGCGTGGTATTTGTGGAAGCGCATGAGTGGAAAGTCGGCCAACAGAACAGCGATCCGCCGGAGGTGGAAGGCTGGAAATCGGGGCCGGAGGCGCGGACGGTTTACCCCGCGAGGGGAATCGTTTCCGGCGGTTCGACGTAGCCGAACAACTTCCGCCGCTTGATCGCGGTCGCGACGGTGGGCGGCACCATGGCTTCCCAGGCGGGGTCGCGATCCCGGATCCGGCCCAGCACGTCCCGTGAGAACACTCCGAGCACGTCACGATCGAATCCGGTGATGCAGTCAATATGGTGATTCTCCATCAGGTGATCGTAAAGATTGCGCAGGTGGGGCGTGATATGGACGTTCTTGGCGGTGATGAGGACGTTGGCGGCAAAGGCGTGGCCGGCGATGGCGCCGTGGACGATGGTTCCACCGGCGTTGACGTAGCGGTCATACGCTTCCTGGCGCATGGGATAGATGTAGAGCTTGACGGCGTGGCGAAACATTCGGCCAAACGACTCGAGGATTCCGCCCTCGAGATGCTCATAGTATTTCTCGTTGAAGATCTCGATGAGGTTGTTGATGCCCATGGTGACACCGATCATCTCCTTCGTGTAGCGGCGGAAATAAGAGGTGAGCCGGTAGTACTCCGAGTAGTTCGAGATCAGCGCGGTGAAGCCGAGTTCGCCGAGGAGATCGACACGCGAGAGAAAATCCCGGGCGTCCAGGGTGCCGGCGGCGAGGAGATTGTTCATCGTGATCTCCATCAGGGCGATGACCTCCTTCCCCTTGACCTCCGGCTCCTGGACGAACTGGGCGGTCGCGCAATTGAGCATGTCGACGTTGACGTGGGTGACCGGCCGGAAGCTGCCCCGCTCCACGAGAATCGCCTTCTTGTACAGCACCTCGGAGGGCTGAAGCACCTCGCCCTTCTGGCCGAACATCACCGCATTCGTCAGCCCGTGCTGCACGAGGTAAAGGGACATCAGCCGGTTGTCGATCGGGGCAAAGGCCGGGCCCTTGAATGCGATCATGTCGACCTCGAGCCGCGCGGCCCCGACGTTGTCGACCAACGATTCGACCAGTCGCTGCGGATCGTCGCGGTAATGAAACGCGGCGTAGATCAGGTTGGTGCCCGCGATGCCGAGGGCGGCCTGCTGTTGCACCGCTTCCTTGTCCCACATGCGCACATGGAGGACGATTTCGTTGGGAGCGCCGCCGGGTTCGGTCTGGAAACGAACTCCCATCCAGCCGTGCGCCTCGTTGTTACCCTTGAAACTCTTGGCCGCGACGGTGTCGGCGAAAACAAAGAATGTGGTGCGTTCGCCGCGTTGCGACGCCAGGCGATCGATCAGGAGCTGGTACTCATGGTCGAGCATGAGGGCGAGCCGTTCGCGGGAAACATAGCGCGGCGCCTTGCCATAGATGGCGTCGCTAAACGTCATGTCGTATGCGGAGATCGTCTTGGCGATGGTGCCGGCGGCGCCGCCCGCCTGAAAAAACACGCGGGCCACCTCCTGACCGGCTCCGATTTCCGCGAACGTGCCGTAGTTGTGGCCATCGAGATTGATCGTGAGGGCCTTGCGATTGGTGGTGAGGAGCTCCTTCTGTTCACTCATGGCGGGGGAATATGCGATGGAAGCGGGCGGGTGCAAATTGTTCGTGGCGATGGCCGGAGGACGGCGCGGAGCCGCCCGGCCGGTACGCCGCCCGAGCCGAACAGCCCGCGACGGCCGGGGCAATCCGCGGAATCCCGTCCTTTCGACTGGAGGAACGCGAGAAAGCGGGTAGCTTCCGCGTCAACTGCATGAAGAACTTTTTCACGTCGGTGTTTGGGGCGCTGGTGGCGCTGATGATCTTTTCGTTTGGCTGCGCCGTGCTGCTGATCGGATTCCTCGCCGCGATGGCGGCCATCGGCGGAGCGGAGAAGCCGACGCCCTCGTTTGAACGGGGATCGTACCTGGTGTTCGATCTCTCGACCAACATTTCCGATTCCCCGGCGCCCATCGACCTCAGCGCCTTCGGGGGCAAACCGGATTCCCAGCAATTGCGCACCATCACCCGGGCGCTCCGCGCCGCCGCAACCGACGAGCGGATCGCCGGCGTTTTTATCACCGGTGATCTCACGCCGGCGGCCTTCGGCAGCGGTTTCGCGGCGCTCCGGGAAGTGCGGGATGCCCTGAACGATTTCAAGGCGGCCGGGAAACCGGTGGCGGCGTATCTCACCTATGCGACCACCAAGAGCTACTATCTTGCCTCCGTCGCCACCGACCTCGCGATTGATCCCTATGGCATCATCCTGATGCCGGGGCTCGCCAGTGAACCGGCTTTTTTTGCCGGGGCCTTTGAGAAATACGGGGTCAACGTGCAGGTGACCCGCGTGGGCAAGTACAAGTCGGCGGTTGAACCCTTTACCCGGCGCGAAATGAGCCCGGAGAACCGTGAAGAAATGCAGAAATTACTCGGCGACATCTGGCAGAAGCTGCTGGCCGACATGGCACCGAGTCGCGAGCTGACGCCGGCGCAGATGCAGGCGACGGTCGACGCCGAGGGCATGATTCGCGCCGCTCCAGCGCAGGCGGCCCGGTTGGTGGATCGCGTGGCGTATCGCGACGAGGTGTACGATGCGCTCAAGGCGAAGACCGGCCGGTCGGGCAGCAAGGAACCGTTCAAGCAAATTGCGCTGCACGCCTACGCCAACGAGCTGAAAGGCGGGGCGGAGGCGCCGTTGACGAAGGCCTTGGGCCAGACTTCCGGGCGCGGCGGGCGGATCGCCGTGGTCTACGCCGAAGGTGAAATTGTCGACGGCGAGGGCGACACCGGGGAGATTGGCGGCACGAAATTTTCGCGCGAACTGCGCAAGCTGCGGCAGGACGATCAGGTGAAAGCCATCGTGCTGCGCGTGAACAGCCCGGGGGGCAGCGCCTCGGCGTCAGAAGTGATTCAGCGTGAGGTCCGCCTGATCCAAAAAGTGAAACCCATCGTGGTCTCGATGGGCAGCTACGCGGCGTCCGGGGGCTATTGGATCTCGGCCTATGGTGATCGGATCTTCGCCGAGCCGACGACCATCACGGGGTCGATCGGGGTTTTCGGGATCCAGTTCGACATCAAGAAACTTGCCGGCGACTTCGGGATCACCTTCGACAGCGTGAAGACCGGAAAATTTGCCGATGCGCTGACGATCTCCCGGCCGAAAACCCCGGAGGAACTTGCGGTGCTCCAACGGATGGTGGACTGGATTTATGGCGAGTTCGTGGCAAAGGTCGCCGACGGGCGAAAACTCTCCCCGGAAAAAGTGGAGTCGATCGCGCAGGGGCGCGTTTGGTCGGGCAGTGATGCGATGGAACTGGGTTTGGTCGACGAACTCGGCGGCCTCGACGCCGCCATCGCCTATGCGGCGACCAAGGCCGGGATCAGCGGAAAATACCAGCTCCGGGAATATCCGCGGCAAAAGGAACTGCTCGAAGCCATTCAGGATTTTCTCGAGCACGTGGTGCCGAGTTCTGTCCGGTCGCGCGGCGGCGTGGCGGCGAAAATCAGCGAGCGCCTGGAAGCGGAGTGGAAGGTGCTGCGGGCGTTCAACGATCCGCAGGGAGTTTACGCCCGCCTGCCGCTCACCTTTTCGATTCGCTGATTACGCCCAAATCCATGTCCCAACTCTTCAAACTAGCGCGCGACTGCCCCGCTACCCTCATTCCCGCGGGCGACGCCGTCTCGTTGGACGTCGGGACGGAGGTCCAGATCGTCCAGACCCTGGGTGGCAATGTGACGGTGCGGACCGATCACGGATTGTTTCGCATCGCCCGGGAGAACGCGGGCGCGCTTGATGGCTTTGTGCCGGCCGGTGAGACCGGTGCCGCGGCCCCGGCTGGCGAATTCAGCGAGCGCGCGGTCTGGGAGGCATTGAAGACGTGTTTCGATCCGGAGATTCCGGTCAACATTGTCGATCTCGGCCTGATCTATGATCTCGCGATCGAACAGGCGGCTGACGGTGGGCACGTGGTGGAGGTAAAGATGACTTTGACCGCGCCGGGTTGTGGCATGGGTCCGGTGATCGCCGAGGATGCGCGGCAGAAAATCGCGCAGCTGCCTGAAGTAAAATCGGCCCGCGTGCACATCGTCTGGGATCCGCAGTGGGCGCCGCAGATGATCTCGGAGACCGGCCGCAAGGCCTTGGGTTTGGAGTAAACGCCACCGCGATCGCCCCCGCCCCGCCGGTTTCAGGCGGTGATGGTTTCGAGTGAACAGCCGTCGGTCAAGGCGTGGGGTGTCTCGCAGTTTGGCCGGGCGATCACGCCGGGATACGGTTCGGGGGGAAACTCGCGCGCGGGCTCTGCGAGCAGGTGACGGTCGCAAACTCGAAAGAGCTCAAGCTCCGACTCCGTCCGACGCATGTCGTGCAGAAACGCGCCGGAGGCGTCGACGCTTTGCCCGACAAAGTTGAGGTACTTCTTCATTTTGTTAACCTGCAGTCGTTCCAGCAGGCCGGGTGCCTGCGTGGCGCGATAGAGGCGCTCCACGTAGTCGCGCACGTCGGCCAGCGTCACCCGCGCCGGGGTGGCGCCGGAGAATTGCTCGCGGCATTGGCGGAAGATCCAGGGGTTGCGAATCGCGTGGCGGCCGATCATCACGCCGGCGGCGGCGGTGGTGGTTAGGATGGCGCCGGCGCGGGCGGCGGAGGTCACGTTGCCGTTGGCGAGCACGGGGCAGGCGACGCGGGAAACGGCGTGCGCGATCAAATCGTAGTGAACCTCGCTGCGGTACATCTCCTTCACCGTGCGGCCGTGCACGCTGAGCAGGTCCACCCGGTGCTCGTTGATCAAGTCAAGGAGGCGATCAAAATTCCCGGCGTCCGCGAAACCGATTCGCATCTTGACGGTGAGGAGTCCCGGGACTTCGGCCCGCAGCATGGCCAGAATTGCGCCGACCTTGGCTGGTTCGCGCAGCAGGCCACCGCCCACATTCTTCTTGTAGACCTTGGGTGCGGGGCAGCCGAGGTTGAGGTCGATTCCCGCGATCGGGTGGCGAAGCAGAGCCTGCACTGTGCGGGCGAGATGTCCCAGATCTTCGCCGATGAGCTGGGCAAAAATGGGCCGTCCGGTGCGATTCTCGTCGATTGATCTTAGGATGTGTTTTTCCGGTCGTGACTGGGTGTGCACGCGAAAGAACTCGGTGAAGAAAAAGTCCGGTGCGCCGTAATGCGCCACGACGCGCATAAAGGCCAGGTCGGTGACATCCTGCATCGGGGCGAGCGCGGTGAACGGCGCGCCCGGCTGCAGGCCGGCGGGCAGGGCGGTGGGTGCGACGGCGGGGGTCATGCAGCCGCTCAGGTCTTTTCGTCGTCGTCCGGTTCTTCCGCCTGCTGTTTCAACACCCGTTCCAGAATCTCAGTCATGTCCTCGACGCTGTCGAAGACCGCCCGGGCGACGTAAATCGGGCGTTTTTGCTGGAGCGCCAGAACGATCGAGTCACTCGGGCGTGCATCGATTTCGACAATTTTCTTGCCGAGTTCGTTCTCCATGTGGAGCAGAATGCGGGCAAAGAACGTGCCTTCGCGGGCGTCGTTCACCACGATGTGATCGAGCTGAGCACCGAGGCCGAGCAGCAGGCTGCCGATCAAATCGTGGGTGAGCGGGCGGTCCTTCTTAACTCCGTTGAGCGTCATCTGGATCGCATTGCCGACGGAGTGATCGACGTAAATGACAAAGGTCTTGTCGTCGTTGCCCAGGAAGACGGCACAACCATTGGCGGTGGGCATGACGCCTTTGATGGCGACGAGGACGACGTCTTTTTGCATGGCGCCCAGACGATGGAGGCATCCCTGCCGACGCGCAAGCGTCGGGGGCAACTGCCCGGGAGTTATTCGAAACCGAGCAGACTGATCCCCCAGGCCCGCGCCTGTTGCAGCACGGCGGGTTTGTCGAGCAGGATCACCCTGCCGGCCTCGAGGGCGGCGGCGGCAAGGCCGGCTTCGCGCATTGTCTCAAGGGTGCGCAGGCCAAAACAAGGGACGTCGAAGCGCCAGTCCTGACGCGCCTTGACGGTCTTGACGAAGAGTGTGGCATCAGTCTTGAAGCTCCCGGCCCGTCGGAGCATTTCGTCCGTGCCTTCAAAGGCCTCGATGGCCAGCACCGTTCCCTTGCGTACGACGCAGCCCTGGCCGATGTCGAGGCGGGCGGATTCCCGCGCAATTTGCACGCCGTGGGAGACATATTCCGGATCGATGGGAAAACTTCTTCCGGTCATGCAGCCCGACGAAACGAGATGCGCGTCGAGGAAGGCCCGGGCATCGAGCAGCGTGACGCCCAGCGACTCAATCTCGCCGGCGATGGCGCCGAAAATCGTCTCGGCGTTGCGTCGTTTCAGTGAAAGTAGGATGCGGGTCGCCTTGAGATCGGGATGCAGCCCATGGAAGAGCCGGCGGGGAGTGATCTGGCCGGCCATGAGCGCGTAGCCGGCTTTGAAATCACGCAGGGCTTCGAGCATGTGTCCCAGCTGACCGACCTTTAGCCGGCGGAGATCATCCGGACCAAACGACGCCACCAATTCGGGCAGGGTCTCCGCTTCAAAGGCGATCAGCTTGAGGGGGATGCCGGCGGCGCGCACCGCCGCGGCGACCATCTTGGGATATGAGCCTTGACCCGCGATCAAGGCCAGGGGTCGGCGGGCGTCGAAATTGGCGGGAAGAAAAGCGGAAGGGAGGGCCACGCCGGCAGCTTGATGAACCCGCGGGCGGATTGAAGCCGGAAATGCCGGGAGGAAACAGGGACTCGTGGCGCAGCTCTGAAAGTATCGGCTGCCCGCGCCCCGACGCCGCGCTACGTTTGGGCGCCGTAATATTTCTTGTAGCTGCGGTAGTAGCGGTAATTGGAGTAATACTCGATCCGTCGCGGGGAGAGGCCATTGAGCACGATGCCGAGCACCTCGTTCTTGCCATTGCGCAGCGCGCGCATGTAGAGGCGGATGTGTTTGCGATATGCGCGATTGAATCGGCAGACGTACACGACCTCGTCGATGCGCTCGGCAATCAGCAACGAATCCGTCACGGCGCCGAGGGGAGGTGAATCGACAATCACCAGGTCGTATTCGCGTTTGAGGCGTTCGAGCAACTGCCCGAACAGGGGATTCTCCAGCAGTTCGGTGGGGCTCTTCGAACGTCCACCCGAGCAGAGCAAGGAGAGATTCTCACCAACTGGAATGATGCCGAGCGCCGGATTGGTCGCCAGGTCGCCCTCCATTGCGCCGCCACCCTCAAACCAGGGAATCAAGCCGGCGTTGTTCTGTTGCTTGAAATGGCGGTGCAACATCGGTCGGCGGAGATCGCCGTCGATTAACAGCGTCTTCTTGCCGTGGCGCGCGAAGCTGCCGGCGGTGTTGCAGGAAATCAAGGTCTTGCCCTCGCCGGGAATGGTGCTGGTGACGAGAATGGATTTGGGGAAATCGAGCTTCGAGTGAATCTTGATGGAACTGTAGACACTGAGAAACGCCTCGACTCCCGGGGCTTGGTTGTCGTCGGCGAGCAGCCGGTATTTCTCGTCATCCTTCAGCGAGGCCAGGTCCGGAATGATCCCAAGCAGGTTGGCCCCGATGAACGACTCCACGTCCCAGGCACTCTTCACCCGGTCATCGATGAAACTGAGGCCGACCGCGACCCCGAGGAAGATCAGGACGCCGAGGCCGACGCACGTTTTCGTGATTTGGGCCTTGTCCGGCGATATGGGGTTGGGATTGAGGGTGGCGCGGTCGAGCGGGCGCACCGGCACGTTTTCGATGTTCTTGACCGTTTTCGTCTCGTTGAGCCGGCTCAACAAGGCGCGATAATTTTGCTCCTTGGAGTCAGCGTCGGTCTTCAGACTGCGGTAGGCGATGCTGGTGTCGCTGAGATCGATCTGCGCTTTCTCCGCCCGCGTGAATTCTTCGTCGGCTGAATTGGCCGCCTGCCGCGCCTCGGCCTGGCGCGTCTTCAGTTCGGCAATGGCTTGATCGACCGCCCGCGTGAGATCGCTCTCCGTCACGTTGATCTCGTTGGTCTTCTTGATCATCTCGGGGTGTCGCTCAAAATAGCGTTCGGAGAGCAGACTCATCTCCTGCTGCAGCCGGTTGAGCTGGCCCTTCAAAGGTGCCACTGCGAAATGCCCGCCAATTTCCCCAATTTCGAGCAGGTTGCGTTTTTCCGTCCGGAACCGTTCGATTTGCTTCATCTTCTCGTCGATCTGGTTCAGGCGCATGCGCGCATCCTCGCGATACGCCGAAGTTTTTTTCATCTGTTCCGTCACCAAGTTCAGCGAACTGTCCAGGGAGAGCAGATTTTTTTCCTTCTGGTACCGTTGGAGCACGCGGTCGGCCTCTTCCGATTCCTTGCGGAGCCGATCGGCCTGGACGGTCAGAAATTGCACGGCCCCCTGATTACCAGTTGTCCCCTTGCTGAAGAGGTAGTTCATGAAACCATCGACAAATTTGTTGGCGACAATCATGGCCGCCTCCGGGTCCTGATGGTAGACGTTGATCCCGATGATAAAACTCGCCCGGGACGGAATTGGATTCATCGAGCCCAGGTCGATCCCGATGGAATTTGGATCGGTTCCAGGCGGACTCCGTTTCAACGCGGCACGCTTGAGAATCAACTGCTCCTCGGGCGTAAATGAAGTCCGCACCTGGGCCGAGAGCATGCCGCTCTTGAGGATTTCCAGGTTGGTGTTCATGTCGATGTCCGACCGCACGGACTGGTCGACCACGCCCTGCAGCTGCACCACGGTGTCCGGCTTCTCAAATTGCATCGTGGCCCGCGCCGAGTACATCGGCGTCTGTTGCATTTTGTTGTAGCCGTAAAGAATCGAGACGAGCAGGGCCAGGGGCAGCGCGATCCAGAACCGCTCCCGCAGAATAATGAAGTAATCGCGCAGGGAACGCCGCTCAACCGCCTCGTCGTCGTGTTGTGCGGCGCGAGGAGGAGTGGGAGATTTGTTCGAAGCTTCAGCCATCGCGATGGGTGGTTTAGATAAGTTTTTCCGGAACGTAGATCGTATCGTCTGGTTCCAGCACAAAGGCGGCGTCCTTTGCCGTGGACGTACTCTTGCCCTTGATGGCGCTCTCGACGTCGAGGGTGAAAACTTTGAGGGAGCCGTCGGGCATGGTGCGTTGCACGCGCACGGCCGTGCCCCGGGCCGTGTCGCTGAAGCCTCCGGCCTTGGCGATCAGGTCCTTGATGGTGAATTCAGTATCGGGCGGGATTTCCTGACGGCCCTGGATGTTGACCTTGCCACTGATAATCACGGTGCGGGGAGAATATTCGTCAATCGTGACAGTCACCTGTGGATTGCGGAGAAAGCGGCCCTCCCGATACGCCTTCCCGATGGCGTCCTGAGCCTCGGCGACGGTCAGACCGACCACGCGAATATTTTGAATCAAAGGGAGGTTGATGGTGCCGATCGCTTCCACGCGGAGACCACCGCCGCGCAGATCCTGTTCTCCCAGCAAGGCAACCGACAGCCGATCGCCACGGGTGATCCGATAGGCGACATATTTTTTTTCCGCTATGGCGGGGCCGGCCTTCTGGGCTGCGGGAGTCGCCGCCGATGCGGAGTCTAACGCGGTGCCAGCGGTCAGGAGAACAAGCAGGAGTGAGGCGTGCTTCATGCGTCTACCAGCGGGTTGAGGCGGAGAAGGACCAGGAGGAACGGACGAAATCGGCAAACGCGATGGAGGACCAATTCTGGAACCACGAATAACTGAGCGAGGCCTTGAGGTGCTCGTTCATCGAGTACCCAACCGAGGCGTTCCAGCTCAGATAGTTGTCATGGCGGGCTGCTCCCAGCAGCGGTGGCGGGCCGGGATTGAGCACGATTCGCCCACCTTCACCCAGGAACTTGCTGTCGCCAAAATCGGCCCCGACTCCGGCATTCCAGTGGGAATTATACGCGTATTGTAACTGCAGCGAGGCATTGGTCGTGTCGACATAGGAGTCGGTCGCCGTGGTCGAGAAATCCTTGGCGAGTGAACCGCTGAGCGAGAGTTTCCGGGTGAAGGAGTAGCTCGAGGAGCTGCTCGCGGTCCAGGAGTCGAATTTAGTCCTGGGTCTGGCCTCGCCGGCGACGATGCCGCCGCTCGCGCCGCGAGTCTGGTATCCGACCCGCACACTGCCCTTGAGGCCGCGGATCAGTTTTCCGCTCAGCCCCAGTGAAAGCGCATGATCGGTGCTGGTGGTGCTGCGCGAAGATTCACTGAGGCGATAGCGATAACCGGCGATCATTTCCCGTTCCGCGCTCAAGATTCGAAAGAGGTCCAACGAGGCACTATAGCTCGAGAGACTGGAAAATACGGTTTCTTCGAGGTACCGGCGGGAGGAATATCCCAGCGAGCCGGCCAGCGTATACACACTGACAATCGGGTACTTGAAGTTCAGTCCCACCGGGATGTTCCACGACGTGCTGCGCAAATTCACGGAGGCATCCGCGCGGCTTTCCTTGGAAGCGGAAAGGGTGAGGGAGCCGGTGGTGCGGCCGGACTGTTTGGTGAATTCCAATCCCAGGCTGGGATTGTCGAAATCCTGGCCCTTGAGTTCGGCGAAGCGCGAAGAACCGACCGAGACATGTGCGTTCACGCCAATCCATCCAGCCCGTCGGGTGTAGTCCGCGCTGAGCGACGTCGAATACACCAAGTCTCCCCGGTTGTCGCTGTTGGCAAAAACGTTTGAATCCCCGCTGATCGTGACCGAGCCGTTGACGAAAAGCCGATCACGGCCGTCGTTGAGCGAGATGAGGGCGCGCGCAGGCGGACAGGCAATCAGCGTCGCCAGGATGGCGGCCAAAGCACGGCGAAACTCGCGATGCGAGGTCATCAAAAGCCCGTTTCCTCCATGGCTCCCATGGCTTAATTTATCTTCGCTGTGCTGACGGTAAATTCAACCGGCAGCGTAACGGGCAGGATCACGACGGGGACAATCTCACGGATTACCACCGTGCCTCCGGGAGTGCCGGGCGTGGGAACCGGGGTGAACGCATTAATCGGCGTAAAGGCCGTGCTGCCGGTTGGCTGATTCGATCCGCCAGCCGCGGCGCTGCCGGCGGAGGTCGTGCCGCCAGTTGGCGCATTGGTGGCCCCGCCAGCGGAGTTAGCAGTCGAGGCACCTGCGGCGTTTTCGGTGGAACTGCCAGCGGCGGTTTCAGTTGACTTGGCGGCGTCCGGGGCGGCAGGGGCGGTTTCAGCGGCTGCCACTTCGATTGCGGCTCTACTGGTGACGTCTACCGTTCGTTCCCGTACTTCAAAATAGACGGTTTTTTTCGCCATGCAGGCCATCGCCACCTTGTCGTCCAATTTCGGCAATTCATCCTGAGGAATCGCTTGAATCCGCACGGTGTTGGGCATGCCCCCCACTCCCCGTCGAATCAGTGCCTGCTCGCCCACTTTCAAGGTGAGACCGCCTTGGTCGTTCGCACCGCCGCGCACGGTGCTTTCTCCCTCCAGCATGGAAATCCTCGTCACGTCGTTGGCCGCCTCGATCACGATTTTCTTCCCGCGAATATTCACCGAGCCAAGGGCCGTGCTATAATTCATGCTGCTTCCCGCGACGAGCTTGCTGTTGCAGAGCCCGACCGCTCCCCGGGAAACAAACGTCTGCGTTTGCGAAATTGACGGCTCCACGTCGGCGTCCGCGCGATTGGGGGTGAACGGTTCCTGCACGAAGCGCCGCACCTCGACCCGGGTGTCGCTGTCAAAGGCGGCCCCGGTGCCGTTCTGAGCGTGATTTCGAAACGCGATGGCCTCATTTTTTGGGTATCAGATGGCGGGCGCGGCGCTGGATCGGCGTTTCGCACGGTATGCGATTGTGATTGAGATATAGAACGGGAACGCCGGCGGGGATCAGAACAGCGTGAG
>SXGU01271243.1_pt1 | contig 35886 bp, 24 predicted proteins | sample 3174531 | NCBI WGS metagenome assembly SXGU01 (sample SAMN11356863, study PRJNA531348) | freshwater metagenome | isolation source: freshwater sample F1-140 | place: China: Fuxian Lake, Yuxi | collected 2017-12-25 | reverse complement strand
GACCGTCTGGGTCTCGGCGCAATCAACCGGTTCAGCCATTCGGTGGGGATGACGGGAACGGTGCACCGTGAAGGCATCCCGCAGTACACGATCATGTCGAAGGTAGCCGCGGGCACAGCGGTGATGACCGATGCGCAGGGAACTGTCAATGAGACAACCCCGAATGACATGGCCAAACTTCTGCACGTGATCCTGCGCGCGGCCACCGACGCTGAGTTCTCAGACGCGATTAGCCTGACACCGGCCCTCGCAGAGACGGCACTGCAGATGTTGTCGCGCCAGAGGCTGCGGGTGCGATTGCCGTTCCTCTTGCCCGGTGATACCCGGGTCGCCCACAAGACCGGCACGAGCGGAACGACCTACAACGACGTCGGCATTGTGTACCGCAGCGACGTGCCGCGGTTCATCCTTGCGGTCTACACGTCGGGTGTGCCCGTGATACTCCCGGATGGGCGCGCTGCACCCGGTGCGACGTCAAACCTGATCGGTACCTTGGCGAGGATCTGTTGGGACAACCTCGCGTAGCAGGTAAGCCGGGATACGTGGCCCGGTGGGATGCCCAAAGAACGGTCCCCAAAGCAACATCCGCTCATTCAAGGCAAGGGTAGCCTCGGGGACCAGACCGGTATTCGGCGGTCGCTTTGTCAGGTACCACCCTGCTATCCCGACCACGACTTTCACCAAGCCCCGCTGAAAACGTCGCCGTCGGAGCGCTTGGATCAAATCATCTTGATCCGGGAAAGTTCAAATATTGCGCCGACAACCGGCCTAGCCACTTTGAAAGTAGCCGTGTCTGGCCACACGGTCGCAAGTGACCACAAGCGTTCCCCAGTCCCAAATGCGTAACCGCCACTCGCGCCCATCCATTTCCCTAAGCCTGACCAGACCGTTTGTCGTCCCGCGACCATGCCCTCTTTTCCAGACTGGATCGACTGGGGTGGAGACAAGCAGAAATTCCGACGAAGTTGCGTATCCGTCGTGTGACGGACCGGAAACCCCTGCTACAACACGTCCCTTGATCCATGTTGGGTCGGCTTCAGTCCCATTGTTTCAGCGAGCGCATTCGAATGGGGCGAGGCGTTTGAGAGCAGCCTCGCGGGCCTTAGCATCCTTCCATATGCTGACGATCATGACACTGTTGGACGAAGTCTGGATTGCGGAAGAGTCAGTGGCTCCGTTTTCCAGGAACGCCGTGAGGGTAGTTCTGGCGGTTGGTTCGTCCTGTGCGGTAAGTCCGGATGCGGAGCCCCAATGCGAGGAGCCAAAAGGCGTCCAATCTGTGAATACCTACCCTGTTGTTCAGAGCATGTTGCATTGAGAAAGTGTCTAGAACCGTCATGCCTCGACCACTTTCTGGCTAGGCGTTCGCCATCATGCCTCCATGGACGTGAACAAGCAGGGGGTTTTTCCAATTCATGATCCGGATGCGGGGATCGAACCCGGAGCACCCTCCGTCGGCGCACATGCAGGCACTGTCTACGTGGGGTACCGTATCTCCATGCCAGAGAAACTTGCCGGTCAGGACTTGCGCAGACGGAGCTTTGCAAGCACCGACATGTCCGGGGCAAATCTTGCCGGATCGAACCTTGCCGGCGGTGACCTCTTCGACGTCAATCTTTCGGGTGCGGATCTGACCGGCGCCGACCTTTCATATGCCGAAATCTCCGACGCTACCGCGACCAAGGCAAACTTCACTGGTGCGAACCTGAGTGGCGCGCGGATCAAGGGCGCTTATTTGTGGTCAGCCAACCTAACTGGTGCCGATCTTTCCGGGGCGAACCTGACCGACGCCAACCTGACAGGGGCCAACCTCACCGGCGCCAACTTGACGGGCGCAAACCTTACCCGGGTGAATGGCTTGGAGACGGCAAACCTTTCGGGTGTCATCGGTTATCCACCGAAATCATGACCGTCGTTAGTCCACACTTCTCCCCATGCCCGTCGCGGCTTCGCTTGATGTGGCGCGGGTGCGATATTGTCCAGAAATGGCAGAACAAGCAACTGGTAGTGCCCGCATCCAAGTGCCGGACTCGCGAATTACCGCTCGGATTGACCAGCGACTAGACGGGTTCAGTGACTACCTCATCAATGTCCGCATTGACGAAATGCTGAACGCGCGCATTCAGGAACACGCCGGTGAACGGCTCGACACCCTTGGCGTGACGTTGTCTGAGGAGCGCATCGACTCTTTGATCGACAAGCGTCTCGGCAATCGTCTGGATGAACGCGTTGACTGGCGGGTAGATTCGCGCATTGATGCCCTTGGTGAAGCGCTCGCCGAAGAGCAACCAGGCTTGCTGGTAGACGCCCGCATCGACGCGCGCGTTTACCAATGGTTCGACCAACGCATCGACACGATCATCAGCGCGCGGATTGCGGCTCGATTGCGTCCGTGACAACGGGCCTCACGTCATCTCCCTAGAAATGCACGGGTGGTTACCAGTTGGTGAAACTGCCATCGTCGCGGTGGAGGATGGGCCGGACCGGACCCGACGGCTTGTATGGCAATCGGCGTGCGGCCTCCCGGTCAAAGACAACACCCAAGCCCGGTGCGGTCGGGGGCAGGAGGTACCCATCTTCCCAAGTCATCTGCCCAGGAACTGCGTTCGACATCGACTTTCCGGGAACCTGCGGCTGTTCCATGACGCCCACGTTGCTGGTTGCAAGGTTCAGGTGCAGACAGGCCGCAGATGAGATCGGTCCAAGCGGGTTATGCGTTGCCAACTTGATGTAGTGGGTTTCGCACCAACCTGCAATCTTGCGGGCTTCGCTGATCCCACCGGCAATGCACAGATCTATGCGCGCATAGTCGATCAGATCCTCGTCGATGAATTGACGGAACTCCCATTTCGATGCGAACTGTTCACCGGCAGCGAGGGGAACACGGGTCTGTTGGCGCAGGTGCCGGAAGGAATTCGGACCCTCACTCCGGATCGGGTCCTCAATGAAGAAGGGACGATATTTTTCCACCTGATTGCAGAACTGGATCGCGTCCGGCGGGTCCAGGCGCGTATGAATGTCGAAGCAGATCTCGACCTTGTCGCCTAGTGCGTTCCGGATGGCAGCGAACATCTGCAGTGATGCGCGCATTGCCTCCGATGGTTCGAACCGTCCATCCGGGTCATGATTGGGACTGAACCGCACGAACTTCCATCCCTGTTCATGGGCCACCACGCAACGTTCCACCAGTTCCTCGGGGGTGCGACCACCAAGATGCGGGTAGCAGACGACCTTGTCGCGAACCCGGCCTCCCAGCAGTTGATAGACCGGAACCCCGAGTGCCTTGCCCATGATGTCCCAGAGAGCAATGTCGATCGCTGCGAGGGCGCTGCCCGCAATCCGGTCATGCGGGAAGAAGAAGCCCCGGGAAAGCCGCTGCCAATGGTGTTCAATCCGCATCGGATCCTCACCGATCAGCAGGGGCTTGTAGTCCTCGATCACGGCGGCAATCGCGCCGGCACGCCGTGTAAGACCCGCCTCCCCGACACCCCAGATACCCTCATCGGTATCGACTACCACGAAGACGCAGTTGCGCCCATCCTCGACCGGCAAGCACTCGATATTGGTGATCTTCACTCAAGCAGTCCGTTCCATATGGCCGTATCGCAGGGTCGATCAAATTTCAAGCGCAACAGACATCCCCCGGTCACGCGTATCCGTAGGTCATTGGCAGGTTGACATCGTAACCGGAGATGGTGACGATGAGGTCTCCGGAATCGTCATACCGACACGTAAAGGCAGCGCGTCGAGGGGTTGCTTCGAATGCCTCGACAAGCGCGCTTGCGATTTGAAACAACGGACCCATGTACTCGCCGAAGTGTTCGGCAATGATGGTGTCGGCCGCGTACTTCTTCCACGTCTTGCCCTCGGAGATTGTGGAACCAGACAGTCCTCCCGTTCCCACGGGGTCAAGACTGATCCGCAAACCGTAGTTGTATCGCTTCAGGTCGGCGCGGTCGAGCATGTAGGCGCAGGCCATCGCCTGTTGCCCGTAGTTTCGCGGGGCACCACCACCGAGGGTGACGATCCCAGCGCGCCCGCCAGCATCTTCCAGTGCCGCATTCAGGGCAACCATGTCGAGGATTTCCCGCACGGGGTCGATGATGATCTTCCGGCCGGTCCGCTTGCGGTAGTGTGCAAGGTCACTGGTGATGTCGCCATCGCCCGGGCTTGGGCAGAAGATCGGGATGCCAAGCCGGGCCGCAGTGGTAAGCATCCCGTCGGCACCCATGTGCCTGGAGGTCCGCAGCCAGTTGCCGAACCGGTAGAAATATTCACTTGACGTGTACGTCCGGTCATCGCGAAGGGTCTCGGCGAAGTCGTGCACCACTTCGTCGTTGGTGTTCAGTTCCTGTTCGTCGCCGTAGACATTCCAGTAGCGGTTGATGTCAAGACGCTGCAGTTCATTGTCGCTGGCAGCCTCGTCCCCGTGATAGTGGCGGAGGCCACGCACTTCGGTCAGGTCGTGGGTGAGTTGGGCGGGGGTTGTGACCAGAACATCGAAGGCGCTCATGCGCATCATGGCGCAAAGGGTCTCGCCAAGCCCGAATGGGACGTACGCACCGGCGATCGCAAGCCAAGCCGCCTGATTAGGCTGGGTAAGCATGTGCTCCCAACCAAGGTATACCTCGGAAAGCGTGCGCAACGGTCCCCCGGCCTCATGGGTCAACACGAAGATCTCGCGTGCACTCATGCGCGCAGTAGGAAGCAGTCTGGTCACGGGCTTTCGGAAATACGGTGCGCGCGTCTCCGTGTATGCCCGGTCGGTGAGGTCGCCCGCAAGTCGGGGGGAAGGGGTTTCAGACGTCATGGCAGCGAGTGTAACGATTGACAATAGCCACCGAGAATCTGTTCAGTGAACGTCGAATCCGGCTCAGGAATGGCATCTCAAGACTGCGGTTCGATCTCATCCGGTGGAGGCACCTGACGGCTCTCGGCCAGAATGCCAGATGGCGGTGATGACCATCAGAGCGAAAGGACTGGCGCTTGGTCTAGGTCCGCAATCCAGGCATCGGCGACGGCATCGCTAGGCATGCGCCAGTCGCCACGCGGCGAAAGGGCAACCGACAGCACCTTGGGTCCATCGGGCGTGGCGTCTCGTTTCCACTGAGCCGCGAAAAACCGCCTGATGAACACGCGCAACCACTTTCGGATCGTCTCGGGCAAATAGGTCCCCGCAAATGCAATTTGCCCAAGTGCAAAGATCCTCGATGGTCGCGCCCCTTCACCTACAAGGGCATTAAGGAAGAAATCATGAAGGACAAATGGCCCGATCGTTTCTTCGGTCAGTTGCACGATCCGCCCATCGGCACCAGTCGGCACCAGTTCGGGAGTTATCGGGGCTTCCAGCACCCGTTCCAGGGCCTGCCTAAGCGCATCTGGGTCGCCGGCCGACCAAGTAGCCACCCTTTCATCGGCTACCCACCGGATGACTGCCGAAACGAGCGTCTTCGGCACGCCACAGTTGACGTCGTACAGACCTGTCTGATCGCCAGCGTACGTGCTCCAACCCAGTGCCTTCTCGCTCAGGTCACCGGTGCCTACTTCAATGGCGCGTTCCCGATTGGCTCGTGTCAGGACGCGCAACTTGCGAACGCGGGCCTGCACGTTCTCCAACTCCACATCCGCGAGGTCTGCATTGGCCCCAAGGTACGTGACGAACCCATCAGCGTCCATTCCAAGCCCGCTAGCGACGGGCACGCCCCGTTCACGCATCCATGTGAAATATGCAGTAATTGCCGGATGACCCTGCGCCTGCAAGATATGGAAACATTCCTGCCCGATAGGCTCTTCAGCGAATGATGCGCCAAGCGCAAGGGCGAGATCATGGCCGGCGGTCCGGGTCTGAGCGGAGGTCCCCCAACCGGGCATGGAGACGCAAGTCAGGTTTGCCCGGGGCAAACCCATCTGATCGAGCGCGTTCGCACACGCGAGAGCAGCCAGGGTGGAGTCGCGTCCGCCGGACAGCGCAAGGACCAGACGGTCGTTTTCGAAGTGGCGCATGCGGGTCATGAGCGCGTTGGTCTGGATTTCAAAGACTTCCCAACACCGCGTCGCGCGTGTCACTGGGTCCGCCGGGACGAACGGGTATGGATCCACCGCTCGCCTGAGAGGCAACACCACGCCATTGGCGGGCATTTCAAAGCGAACGGGGCGGAACGCACCACGCCCCCCTGATGGTCCCTGTCCAGTAGGTTCAACTTCCCCAGCTACATCAATCGCGTTGTCGCCAAAGGTTCCGGTGCGCGCACGGTCATGGCGCAAGGCCTCTAGATCAATGTCGGCGACAAGCAATTGCGGTGTACGGGCAAACCGGACCGATTCGGCCAATGGTTTTCCGTTTTCGTAGATCAGTGCATGCGCGTCGAATGCAAGGTCTGATGACGATTCGCCCGGGCCGGCTGCCGTGTAGACATAGCCGCACTTGTTCGGCGCACTTTGCTTCCAGCAGATCTGGCGCCTTGCTTCACCCTTCCCCAGGGAAAACGGACTGCCCGACATGTTCCCGATGACGAGTGCACCCGCCGACGCCTGTCGTGATGCGGGCGAGACGGCCACCCAAGCGTCCTCGCACACCTCGACCCCGATCAGAACCGGTGGTACCGAAAGCGTGCCGGGGCCGGTCCAACCTGCCGGGACACCCTCGAAAAGCAAATCGGTGCCAAACGGGGCAGACTGGCCGGCGATGTCCACCATGCCGCCTGCGTAGACCGACCGCCCCGATCGAAACTGGCGTTGCTCATAAAACTCGCCGTAATTTGGCAGGTATGACTTCGGCACAACACCGAGGATTCGCCCACGATGGATTGCTACCGCGCAGTTGTAGACACCAGGGTGGCGCCAGACGGGGGCACCCACAAACGCGACTGGCATGAGGTCGACCGAGTCCACACAGAGCCGTGCCAGCGCCTCGTCAATCGCCTGGCCAAGATGCACGTCAAGGTGAAGGTCACCTGCGGTGTACGCCGCGAGCCCGAGTTCGGGGAACCAGACAGCATGCACGCCGGCATCGTGGGCCTCCCGCCACAGCTTGAGAGTGGCGTCCCGGTTTCCAATCACATCAGTGACCCTCACCGGAGGCACAGCCGCACCGACCCTCAGATATCCTGAAAGGTGCGTTGCGTGCGCATGTGAAGTTGCCATCGCACCTTGACTGCCGGTACCTGACACGGAACCCAACGGACCCCCCATTGTCAACCGATCCCCAGTTCGGCCTCGACACGATCCAAGGCTTCGACAACCGGTACGTCAAGTGGAATTCCGTCCCGGTTGCGCGCTTCCTGAAGTCCGAATTCGATCTCACCGGCAACGTACACACGTTCCACACCGTCGATGAGCGTGGCCGAGTGCAGCTGATCGATCAGTTCGTCAATCCGTTCCAAAAACACGTCGATTGGCATGAAGCGTGTGACATCGAGGGTCAGGAAGAACTGCGCACTGCCCGGCGCACCAAGTCCGGCGCCGAACCGTCCACCAGACAGCACGCCCGACAGGATGTCAAGCATGACCGCCAGTCCATATCCCTTCGGGCCTCCCATCGGTTCAAGCGACCCGGCGCGCCCGAGGGTCGGGTCGCTCGTGGGTTGCCCATCAGCGTCGCGCGCCCAACCATATGGAATGCTTTCGCCGCGCGCTCGGGCAACGTCGAGTTTTCCGCCCGCGACCAAACTGGTAGCCATGTCCAGGACAAGTGGCCAGATGCGGGTCGACGGAACCGCGATCGAAACCGGGTTGTTGCCGACCAGTTTCTGGCTACTCCCTGACGGGGTCATGTTGATGCCAGCGTTCGTCGTGGCGATGCCGATCAAGCCATGTGAGACCGCCCGCGTGGTGTAGTACGCCATCGTCCCGCAATGGTTGCTGTGCCGAAGTGCGACCGCCGCCATACCATGCCGGCGACCGCGTTCGATGGCGATCTCATTCGCGTGGTTCGCCGCAACTTGACCGAGTGCATTGTCACCATCGACCACGAGTTGCCCGCCATGGTCGGAAACAATGGAGATCGACGGACGCGGGTTTATGAGGCCGGCGCGCAGTTCCTTCACATAGGCAGGAACTCGGATCACGCCATGCGAGTGGACCCCACGGAGGTCAGCCTCGACGAGGTGGCCGGAGGCAACCAGTGCGTCCGCGTCCGGCACGCCGAGATCCCCGAATATCCGTGCAATCCGGACGCGCAGCGCCGCGGCTGACACCTTCACCGTACTCATCGTCAAACTAACCTCAATTCGGACACTGCGAACCTACCGGTTCGCTGGGGCCTTTGCTCGCAACCGCATCATCCGGGCGTCGTCAACGTCCCGTTTTGCCTCCGCCTTCTTGACGAGCGCGTCGAGTTCGGCCTGTGGCCAGATCACGACACCATCGTCGTCAGCAAACACGTAGTCGCCATCGCAAACGACAATGCCACCTACCACTGCACTGCCCCCGACGTGTCCCGGTTCCGATTTGACTGAGGCCGTGGGCGTGGTTCCCCGGCACCAGACAGGCATGCCGAGGTCCCGGAGTTCCTGTGCATCACGGATGAGGCCGTCCGTGACGATCGCCGAAACCCCCAAATTTCGGAACTCGTGCGCCATGAGGTCACCAATCGTGGCCGTTCGTGAAATCCCATGGCCACCAACTACAAGCACGCATCCATGCGGCGGAGGCACCAGTACCGCATTATTCACGGCAAGGTTGTCGTCCTGGCACGCCTGAACGACGAAGGCCCGCCCAACCACGCGCCAGTCCGGGCGCAACGGGCGCATCTGGCCTGGAAGAATGACGTGCCTTCCGCCCGTTGCATCCGAAGCTAGGGTCGCATTGACCCACGCGAGGCGCTCGCACCCCGCGCCGATTGTCGGTGGTCGCGGTGACGCAGTCAAGCTTCCCTCCAGTCAGGTGTTACACATCCGCGCAGTGACGAGACCCGGCCGTCTCGCCAACGAGACGCCGACCCACAACAACTACAGATTGGTCCCTGTTCCCACAACATGTGTCATCGCCCACACAATCGCAGGCGTGATCAATCGTACTTGAGCCGACAATCGACTTCAGGCTCCAAAATCATACTTCGGGCGCGGGTTTGGCAATTCGTAATGCATATGCTGCCCCGAAAAGAACCGTAACCGCGGCCAAGGCATAGATGGGCCTGAACCCGAAGGTACCGGCTAGCGGTGGGCCTACCCAGTTGCCTGTTATCTGGGCAAGGCCTTGGGCGGACTGGTAGAGGCCAGACGCCCGCCCCCGTGCGGTCGCCGGCGAAAGCCCGATGGCCATCGTGAGCGAGGTGGCGGTGTAGGCCGCAAATCCCAGACCGCGGATGATTTGTGCAACGAACAACGCCTCCACTGGAGGATTGATCAGGTAGATGCCGTAGACCACGGAGAATGCCACCAGACCGAGGGTGAATGTCCGGGGCGCACCGGCCCGCCCAATCATCCAACCGGCGCCTAGCATGAATGGAACTTCGGCAAACGCCGCCAAGCCCCACAGTTGGGAGTAGGTTGCCTGACCGAACCCGAGTTCATTCGCAATCCAGATTGGCCACACTGAGTAGACCATCGAGAAGGGCAACCCAAAGGCAAGGGCGAGGATCAGAACGGGTCGCATCGGTCCGGCCAGAAGTTCGCCGAAGCCGATGGGTGCCGACCCAGTTTTTGGGTTGGCAACATAGGCAGGATGCGCTGAGGGCAAGGTCGCCGCCGTGATGGCCCCGATTGCAAAGACGACCGTGGCCACGAAGTAACTCCCCGCGTAGCCGATGGCCTGCGACAGTGCACCCGAGGCAATGATCGCAACACTGAAAGCCAGTGAGCCGGACATTCGGTAGGCACTTATCAGGCGTGGGGGATTGGGGTGGCCGGCAAGAAGGTCACCCATCATCGCCATACTCGCCACCTGATGGGCAGGTATGGCCAACCCCTCGATGACCCGCAAGGGCACCAGCCACTCCCATTGCGGAACCAGTGCCGAACAAAGATGCACGGTTCCGAGAACGCACATGCCGCCGACCATCATCCACTTGCGACGACTGGGGCGATCCGCACACCGGCCCCATCCCAGGCCAGCGACCAGGGCCATCGATGTGTATCCCCCTGCAACAAGCGCCACTTCTCCAAGCGTGGCACCGAGTGAGACGGCATATAGCGCCTGGAATGGTCCGGCAGCGCCGAGTGCGACGAAACCGCAGAAAATCACGGCAGACAAGGTCAGGTAACGGCGCCAGAAATCTGGTGAAACTGAAACTGACCGCGGCGGTTCGATGGTGGGACTACGCGTTGGGGCGTCTGTCGAGATGTCTGACTTACCTGCCACGAATACCTGCCAACTCCCGATGCAGCCGTTCTACCTCACCGGGCCAGGTTGACCACAAATCCACGGTCTCACGGGGATCATCGCCGAGGTGAAACAGGGTTCCAGTCGGCCCACCCGGTTGAGGGTCAATCGCCCGTGGCGCCGTGAACCCACCAGTTCCGAGGCCGGTCGAAAGTTTCCACGGGCCAGACCGTACGGCGAACGTGCCGTCCATACTGTGATGAACCACGGAATGGCGTGCCTCGATGCCAGGTTGCGTGGCCTCGAGGGACGCCCGGAAACTCACGCTGTCCGGCGCGCCTCCGGTGGGAACCGTGGCGCCAACCACATCGGCGACGGTCGCGAAGATGTCCGTCATGCAGATCGTGGCATCCGAGACGGATCCGGGTTCCACAACTCCAGGCCAACTGACGATGAAGGGGACCCGATGTCCTCCCTCATGGATGTCTGCCTTCTGACCCCGCAGCCACGAATTTGACGCGTGGCCGTAGCCGGCCTGACCTCCGGAAAGGTCAGCACCGTTATCGCTTGTCACGATGACAATCGTGTTCTCGGCCTGTCCGGTTGCCTCAAGCGTGGCCATGATGGCGCCAACGGAGGCATCGAACTCAACCACGCCGTCACCGTAGGCACCACATCCGCTCTTGCCCTGGAATGGAAGATTGGGAATGTGCGGATAATGAGGCAGCGTGGGATAGAAAGCCAGCATGAACGGTTGGTCCGGTGCGGATCGGTGGTGATCCCAGAGAAACTCACAAGCCTCCTGGGTGAGGCGAGGCATGACCGCCGCGTGGGTCAGTCCCGGTGAAATCGGACCGCCTCGCCAGTACTGGGGCCGGGGTGAGTCATCACATCGGTCGGTGGGCGGTGTCACAATCCGCCCATCGCGAATGAAGCAGTACGGTGCCATGTCCAATGACGCCGGAAGTACAAATGATCTGCTGAAGCCAGTAGTGTGAGGCCCTCGCAGGATCGGACCGGTGAAGTCGATGTGTGCCGTCGGATCACCGTCGGGGGTGTCGATGTTCTCGGGCCATGATCCGGAACCGGCGCGTCGCGCCCATTCGAGGCCGAGGTGCCACTTGCCAACCGCGGCTGTCCGGTACCCCTCGCGCTGAAGGACGGCCGGCAGGGTTGGCACACCCGGGTCGATCAGAGGCGCGCTGTAACCCCACAGAACCCCACGGGTCAGACGTGACCGCCACGCGTAACGGCCAGTCAATAGTCCGTACCGGGTCGGTGTACAAACCGCACTCCCAGTGTGTGCATCGGTGAATCGCATGCCATGTCGCGCAAGCGCATCGCAAGACGGCGTCGGGATGCGGCTGTCGGGGTTCTGGCATGCGAGGTCGCCGTATCCCCAGTCATCGGCCAAGACCACCACGATGTTCGGCGGTCGCTTTGATCCACGGTTGTCGGCCGTTTGTGCCATGTCCCCTCCGACGCTTCCGCCATGCTAGCACCTGTGGGCACTGCTTGAGAGACGTTACCGAGTGCCTCCAGTTTGTTGCAGCACCGCACATCAATCTCGGATACAACATCTCCTGAATGTCACGCGCGTCGCTTTGCGCGCTGGCTTGGCATTGAACGATGGAGGCAACCATGACACTCAATAGTGGTGCGACCCACTCCCCAGTAGACACCCATGCCCACGCCGATGGTGCAACGATCACGGCTGTCCGGTTTACGCGCATTCAGGACCCGTTCACCCCTCGCCATGACATCCACATGCCACGTGTCAGTGGTGACTGGTCACTCATCGAAATCTGCGAGGTGGAACTGGCCTCCGGGGTCGTGGGCGTTGGCGAGACGATCATCCAGTACACATGGGGTGGTGTACCTCGCGACGCGGTCGCGAAAGTTGTCGGGCAGAACGTATTCACCCAACTCTGGGACGACAGTTACGGGTGTGGTCTTCAGATGGCGCTATGGGATGCCGCCGGGCATCAGGCAGGCGTTCCCGCGCACGCGTTCTTCGGCAAGCAAGTGCGAGACGTCGCACCGATTTCATGGTGGTGTCTTGACTTCGACGAAGACGAATGGGTCGCCGAGGCTCGCCTCGCCGTGTCCCTTGGATACACGTGCTTCAAGTTGAAGGGGCGACCATGGCGGGATGTGATCGGGCAACTCGAGGCTCTCGAACACGTCCTTCCAGATGGCGCGACGATTGACATGGACTTCAATGGTGGTCTGGCAAATGCGGGATTTGCGGTTGGATACCTGAAGTCGCTGGAACGCTTCCATCAGTTGCAGATCATTGAAAGCCCGATCCCGCAGGGGGACGTCGCAGGAAATGTCCGGATCCGATCGCAGACGCGTTTCGCGATCGCGATGCACTACGGCTCACCGCCGATCATGACGACCATGCACGAGGATGTGTGCGATGGCTTCGTGATCGGTGGGGGTGCGTCGGCTCTGGCCCAACAGTCTCAGGTATCAGCGACCGCTAACAAGCCGTTCTGGCTTCAACTGGTTGGGACGGGCCTGACGACCGCTTGGACTGTCCAAGCGGGCGCGGTCGCCACGCACGCGCAATGGCCGGCCATCACGTGCATGCACATTTGGCAGGACGACCTGATCGTCAATCCGTTGGTTGTCGAAGGTGGCTACATCAGGGTGCCAACGTCGCCGGGATTAGGGGTCTCGCTCGACCGCGATGCCGTCTCCCGCCTGCAACTCGCGGACCCGGAGGTCTTTCCGGTCCGGCCTCGAAGGACCTACCATTTGGCTTGGCCTCCATCGGTCCGACCAGGCCAACTGACCATCGGGGCCGGTTCGTCGGTCATCGAGGGATTTGAGCACCACCTCTTCCGGGCCTATGACCTCGGCAACCTGCCAAAGCACCCTCGTGGCGTCACCATGAAGCAGGTGGACCACGCCGACTGAGCCTGCCAGAAGATCCGGGCATTCGTACGGCGGCGCACGCACCTCCCCCTCACCAAGCCCTTTCACGGATGAGGTGGGAGGCGGCGCCGACTGAACTACGGCTTGATCGGGACCGCAGACCCCTTGTAGGGCAGGCAACTGCCGTACTCAACCTCGTTGTTTATGCGAGTGTTGAAAGCTTTGATTGTGTCCGTAAGTGTCTTCTTTCCGGCAAACACATCGTTCATTTCCACAGCGTACTCGTCGTAGTGGCGACGGGTGTTGTCATGCCGGAAGTGGATCCCGTAGGGAACCTTGTAGGAGTCCGCAAACACTTGGGTGTGCAGTTTCGGATCACGCACGTATTCGGCCTGAGCCGTTTTCAGGGTTGGTAACTGGACCTTTTCCTTCGCCCAGAAGTTCTGAATGTCCGGCCCTCCAAGCCACTTGATGAACTCATAGGCCTGATCCGCGACCTTGGTGGTCTTGGAAACGGTATGCGGATTGCCTGACACGATCGTCACACCGGGTTGGTCCTTGGTACGGCCGGGGAAGGGGGCGATATCGTATTCGAAGTTCCCGCCAATCTCTTTGCGTATGGCGTTGTGGGCAGCTGCTGCCCGGATGCGGAAAACCGCGCGTCCCTGCCCGAATGCCTTCTCCCCACCACCAAGTTCTGTGTTGACCGAGGCAGGCATGATCAGTTTGCGGTCATACCATCCCTTGATGAACTCCTGCGCCTCGAGCGCCGCCTTGCTATCAAGCGTGTACTTCATCGTTTCAAAGTCGGCCCACACCCCACCCCACGTCCAGATGAACATCCCATTGGACTCGCTCATGGCCCACGCGTCAGTCCGCACTCCGTAGACGTCGGTGCCAGAGTTGCCCGTCACCCTCGCAGTCTTGACCATCATCTCCTGCATGTCTTCGAGGGTCCACTTGCCCTTGAAGTCATCCCACGGATCCTTCGCACCGGCCTGCTTGAGTAGCGTCTTGTTGTAGTACACCGCGCGTGGGTCAGCATCGAACGGGAAGGCGTACGTCTTGCCACACCAGAACTCGCTCCCCATCAGGACATAGTCTTTCTTGAGATCAATCTTGTCTCGCTTGAGATAGTCTGAAATCTCGAGAATAGCATTGGAGTTATAGAATTTGCTCCATATGAAGTTGTCTCCACACACAACGTCGGGTGCGGTTCCGGATGCGTACCAGGCGGTGTACTTTGCGGTGTCACGGTTCGAGGCGTTTAAATCCACCGTCAACTTGACATTGAACTCTTCCTCAAACTTCTTGAACAGTGGTTGGATGGGCGGAACAACCGCGTCGTACCAAGTGTTGAAGGAGACCTCGACGGGAGGCCCTTTCTGTTTTGGTGCGGCGGTTGGCGCGGGGGCCGCCGTGGCAGCCATGGCAGCGGTAGGTGCCGCCCCCGGTGCCTTGGTCGGCGCAGTTGGCGCAGCCGGGGCGGGAGCCGCTGCCTCGCCCCCGCATGCAACCAACATGCCTGACGTGAGGGTAGCCATTGCCCGGGCGAGCGACGCCCTGCGAGTATCTCCACCAGTACCCATCTCGATTTTCTCCGTCCCTCGCGCTGCAGATGTAGCACGATAACGCCAAAGCATAGTCTCCGGTTGCAAGGCGGTCAACTGCGGTTTTGAAGTGTCAACCGTAGGTGATTCATCCACGTTGGAACACTGGACGCACGGGTGAGGCAATGACACCTGCTTCCATTCCAACGCGTGGAAAATCACGCTGAGGCCCATCGTGCGGCATCATCCCCAAGATGGCGCAAGGGCGGATAACACGCGGCCGAAGGACCGTTGAGGCGTTGCTGACTTCGCTTCGGACGTCGGTCACCGCCATTCGAATGCTCGTGACCGCACTGTCAGTGGCCACAGTTGCAACATGGGCCGCGTGGCTCGCCAGCGGACGACTTGACGACGCGTGGCCCGTCCGGAACCGGGTGGAACACGAGGTGCGCGCGTTGGTTGCACAGTACTTTGCCCCGGTTGGCATTGAAACAAGACCTCCAGGGTCGATTTCGGGCAGGGTTCTGGTTCGGCTGCCGGATGTCACACCAGCTGCAATCATCGAACCAACTTCTGGAAGTGCCATTGCCGGGCCAGCGGTCGCCCAATCGACCGGGACCGCAATGGCAACTTTGACGGTTCAGGCGACCCGAACCCCAGTGCCGCGCTCAACCCCCTCGGGAACGCCTTTGGTATTCCCGACCACCCGCCTCGGTCCAGTCAGTGGTGCAACGGTGCTCATCGCTGACGCCGAAGCGAACGTCGTCGAAACCACCACAGATGCTTCGGGCACCTTCATGCTCACAGGGGTTGACGGGGGACGGTATCAGGTAGCCGTCAGCGCTCCGGGTTACGCGTCAGTGGTGGTTGATCGTCCGTCAGGCGTAGATCCGATAGACCAACTTGTTGCATGGTTCATGCCCGGCATCGCCGTTCCGTGGAACGGCGACGCGCCAATCATGGTGGTTCTGGAACGCCCGCCGGACGCTCAGGTAATCTCGCCACGTGAGGCCACGCTCATCATCGGCAATCCGGTTGCCGTCCAGTGTGAGAAACTCGGCACCGCGTCCATGGAGCGGATGCCTATGGACTTCTTGGGCACCGACAACGCCCCCGGGATGATCTGGAAATACCGGGTCGTACCAGCCGATGTTCAGTCGGCGTCGCTCGGCGCGACCGGAAGTCCTAGGCCGGTGGTCATCGCCGTGATCCCAAGCCCACTCGCGAGAAGCGATTGCGCCCTTGCCGGGTTGGCATCAAGCGGAAATGACGTGTTTGCAATCACGCTTTCACTTGGGACCCGGGCTGAACGAGATATCCGCCTCATCCGAATGCTTATCGCAGCCATTCGGCAGGCATCGCGAACCCTGGCCACCGCAACACCGAGTTCGACACAGGCCCCGATAGCGTCAAGCCCGGATCCTTTCGTCCTGGGTGCAGGCAGTGCCGCGCCCCACGCCCTACGGGCGGTCCGCGATGAACCGGTCGGTCTAATCCGTGGAGTAATCCTCGTGTCCGCACCTGTGGACTTGTTCGCCATGCGGAGGCACGCGGCGAGCACCACCGAGTTTCCGCGTTACCTGAAGGCCTTTCTGATGGGGCTCGGTCCAGCCGACCGCGAAATCGCACGCTACATGCGTTACTCCGCGCAGTACAACATGGCAGACGTCATCCCGCCAACGATGATCGTGCACCATCAATCAGACCCTGATGTTCCATTCGAGCCTGTGGCGCGCTACGCGAACACCCTAACGCGAGCAGGGGTTCCCCTCGACACCGTCTTCATCGACGAAAGCGCGCCAGGCTTCATGGATGACCCGGAAACGGGCCGGGTAGTGCTTGAGCAGATGGCGTCGTTCATCGCCAAGCATCCACCCGCAGTCGCAATCGGCCCATCTCGCTAGATGGCGCCGGGGCGAAACGACCAGAAACTAGGGAAGCCACACCGCCGTCCCGTTACGACGGCAGTTGTGTTGAAAAGCACGCGTAAGGTGCCAGGTGTGCGCGTGGCCACCTCACAGCTCAGTCGAAGAAACCCTGGTCCGACGCATGGAGGCGCCTTCGAGCCTCATTGACCCGGAAAGTGACCCCGAGGCCCGGTCGGTCCCAGACGTCTATGAACCCGTCCTTGACAATCGGGTCCGGCAAGCCATCGACGATGTCATACCACCACGCGGGCCGTGCGACCGGGTACTCGAAGGCAATGAAGTTATGAGGTAGCGTCGCCGAGACCTGCACGAGGCCGGCCAAGCCAATCACACCATCAAGGGTTCCGTGTGGCGCCATCAGAATCCCATGAAGGTCGGCATATTCCGCCACCCACTTGAGTTCGGCTAGCCCGCCCACGTCGGCGGGATCCGGGCCAACAACCCGCACGGCCTGCTTCTCAAACAGTTCCTTGAAATGATGGCGCAGGTATATCTGTTCGCCAGTATGAACCGGTGTGGTCGTCGCCTGTGTCACTTCGCGGTACGCCGAGGCATTCACCCACGGTACGTAGTCGCCGGTCAGGATGTCCTCGATCCACATGATGTTATGCGGTTCCATCGCCCGACCGAACCTGATCGCATCAGGAATGGTCCACCCCGGGCCACAGTCGAGCGCCAAGCCGATCGTTTCCCCAGTGACCTTTTTCATGGCCTCTACACACCGGATGATGTGGTTCAGGCCTTGTTCGGTCAGGAGACCTCGTGAACCAGCAAAACCGCCCCGCGAAGGATCATCGACGCGGTCATAGGAATACGCGAAGTTCGGTACCGCGTCCGGCATGCCAGAGTGGTAGCTCACTCCCTGCTTGATGATCGTGAAGCCCTCGGGGGACTCCTTCATCATCTGCATGTTCTCCGCATACGCCTCGGGCGACTGATCGCGCAAAGGAAAGCGCACATTGCCGTTGTAAACGCGGACCTTGTCGCGTACTTTGCCTCCAAGCAGCTTGTGCACCGGGAGGTTTGCAGCCTTGCCAGCCACATCCCAAAGCGCCATCTCGATGGCGGAAACGGAAGCACCCCAAGGCTTGAAACTGCCGCGACGACGGATCCGCAGCATGCACCGCTCAACATCCGTGGGATCCATGCCTATCAATGCATCACGGTAGTAGAGGATGTGTGGTTTGAGGTACGGCTTGCTCGACTCCACCTGACCGAACCCATCGATGCCTGCATCAGTCACGATGCGGACAATGGGTGAACAATGGCTGTCAAAGGCATTCGGGTCTTCTGGGCGCTCGCCAATGACCGCAACCTTGATGTCGATGATTTTCACGCAGGGCTCCTTCCGCTACTCCGACAAGTCCTCGGGATCGGACGGCAGCGTAGCACGTCCGCGAAGACCAACTCGGGCACCGGAGAAGTTCGCAGAGTGTCCCCGTGCGCTGTTCGCGCGCACGTTTGCCCCTCTTGGCTGGAGGCTCCAACCTAGGCTAACCGCCCGTGAAGAACCGATGGACCACGCGGGTAACCGCCGTGATTGTCCGCTCACCTACGGCAGGGTCTTCAAGGCCGTGGGTGAGGACTGAAAGTGCATACGGCCCTGTTGGCCCAAACACGATGCCCGCGTCGTTACGGACCCTCTCCAACTGGCCACTCTTGTGGGCAAGTCGGGTGCCGGGTGGAAGGCCCAACCGGATCCACGCCGATGGTTGAACTTGGGTCATGAGTTCAAGCATGTGGTCAGTGCCCTCAGGCGAAGCAATCGTACCCTCGATGATGGCACGAAGCATCGTGACGACATCACCGGCTGACGTCTCATCGGGGCGCTCGTCAACGTAGAACCAGGTTCGCCACATCCCAATCGATCTGGTGAATTCATTTAGCTTACGGCTCGAGATGGTGCGCAGTAGAGCGAAAGCGGCGGTGTTGTCCGAGATGCCGATCATCAGTGACAGGGCCTCACCAACTGACACATCTTCACCGATACGGCCCTGGAGGATGCCACCTCCTGGCGCTGCGTCCTCAGGCAGGATGGTGATCATCTGCGCCAAACTGACACGGTTGCGCTCGATTTGGCGTTGCGTCTCTGCGAGGATGTTCAGTTTGAACAAACTTGCCGGTGGGACAACATCATCGGCGTTGAGTGCCATGCCGGTGCCGTCAAGCAGGTGAACGACTGCAACTGCAACTGACCCAAAGCGATCAGGCAGCACCGACGCCACTGCCTCGGCGAGCTTGGCACTAGGTTTACTTGGCAACCACGGCGTGAAGGCTTCACGCGCAACATTACCGGCTGTCCCGGCAAGCTGCCGAGACCCTTCGGCGATTGCAGACCGAGGGTTGACCGCGAGGGAACACAACGCCAACGTACTCAACCGGCGACGGGACGAAACTTGCCTAAGCGGTTTGGCCAAGCCCGTGGGGTAGGAAATCAGGTTTCGTTGGTCTTGCATCGCAAATAGTCGCGGCCAAACAAACTTGTCCGCATCCTCACCCGACATCATGCGCGACATCTGCACCGCCTGTCATCCGCCAGACAACCCCGGTTGGACACACCGTGACGGAATTGAGACCAACCTGATCGCCTAAATCAATCGCCTGGCCACGCCTCAGCCGGAGGGTTCCCTCTAGACTAGATCCTGAGGATGGGAGGTATGCTGGTTGTATGCTGACGCGGTTGTGGCATGCAGTCTCGGGTTGGTTTGACCGACACTATTTGGCAATGCTCGTGGTCACCACTGCAGCCTTCGCATTGCAGATCTTCCATCTGTACTGGCTGTTCACCTCGGTGATCCTACTGAGACTCATCGGGCAGAGCTATTTTGTGTTTCCCGAAAACCTGACAATCGTGTACGTCATTGCTGACTACCTGGAGATACCCGCCCTCATCTCAACGACCGTTATCTACATCGCCGATCTCCGCAAGGGCCCCAAGACGAAAACCATCTTGTATATCTTCATTTTGAACACCCAATGGTTGCATCTGTTCTGGATAACCGACGCGATCGTGGTCCAAACTCTCGCTGCAAGCAGCGTGATCGCCTGGAATTCCGTAACTGCGTGGGTGGCGATCCTCATCGACTACCTTGAGGTGCCGGTTATCTTTGCGATGTTCCGAAAGATATATGACGAACGGGCAGAGATTGGTCACCGGGTCCGCGTCAGTTTGGCAGGTACTGCGAGTTAGTCGCGCAAAGGACCAATCCTCCTCAGTCGCGTCTTGATCGGTCGCATTTTCATGGCCCGATCGACGCCGGCGCGCCCTAGGCCATTGACACGCATGTGCATGGACGTATGCCGTGAGCGGAGGAACCGGCCCTGGCACCGGCAAATGCGCGCGACGTGAGCGCCACGTGACGGTGACCCCTCGTTGTGCACTCAGCCCAGCGATCGAGCATTACCCGGTGGCAATCCTGGTCTCACCGCCAGACGGAAAGTTCGCATTGGCGCACGGCTAGCCGAACACGGGCGCGTCACAGCGCACCCTGGGTGCCCCAGACACCGCACCGACCGGAGTGCGACGGCCATTTGGTGCTTGTTGACCGTGGTTACCGCAAGGAAGTCCCACTGACGGCCTCGGGCCTCGAGATTTGTGAGGCATCGACGCGAAAACTTCGACCGATCCAGACACGGCCGGTGCGCGGCCTCAAACTGTCGACCACCGTGGCGCACGAAGCGGTGACGGGCCGTGAGGCAGGCCTCGATGACCTCCTGCTGTCACGACTGTTCAAGGCCCTTGGGGAACCGGACGCATCCCCGCAAGGAAATCGCATGCCGGGGTAGGGTTTGATTGGCCAACAAGTTGGCTACCCCTAACAAGGACGGGCGGGAGTCAGGCTTGTGATCGGCCACATTACCGAGGAAACGGAGGCACACCCTGCACTTTTTCACTTACACGGAACGGTGGGGGGTCTTCTGTGGGGTTAACCTTCTACCCATCGCTGCTGATCAACGGAGTCGTGCAGTCACGACCAAGTCAGGGCGTGGGACTGGACTCAGGATTGACGGTCGTTCCGTCGCACTGACCTGTGTTAGGTCCAACACGTGAAGGCCCATCGATTGTGAGAGTCTATGCCGAGCTGGCCAGACGCGCGTGGCAACGGCAACGCGCCTACGGAAATGCGAACCTTGCCGGCCTCTTCACGAATAGTGTTTTCGGTTACATCCGGGTTGTCCCACTCATCGCCGCATTTGCTTCCAGACCCGACATCAATGGATATGACCAGAATGGCGCGATCACGTGGAATTGGCTGGTGCAGTCGCTCATCACGATTGTCGCGTTATGGGGCTGGTGGGACGTTGCCCTGACGATTCGGAGCGGCGAAGTTGCAATCGATCTCGCACGCCCGATCCACTACCTTGGGTACTGGCTTGCACGTGACATCGGACGCGCTGCCCATTCCACCGTGTACCGGTTCATACCCATTCTCATCGTCGGGCAACTGGTCTCGGGACTGCGATGGCCCGAGGCGCCTTGGCTCACGTGGCCAGCTTTCTTGTGCAGCCTGGTGCTCGCGCTGTTGACGAGTTTTGCCTGGCGCTTCTGCTTGAACCTGGGAGCATTCTGGCTAACGGATTACAGGGCGATAGCAAGCCTCGGCCTGGTCGCAACCACATTCCTGTCCGGTTTTCTCGTGCCGTTGGCGTTCTTCCCACCCCCGTTCAGAACCATCCTCGAAGCACTGCCATTCGCCGCGATCATCCAGACCCCGGCGACGGTGTTCCTGGAAAGGGCGGAGGGAATGGATCTCGCACTGCTACTCGCTCAGCAACTCGGGTGGGCCATCGTGATGCTCGGCGTTGCCCACTGGGGAGCACAGGTAGCAATACGCCGAGTGACGGTTCAAGGCGGGTAAGGCTGCGCACCATCCAATGAGTTCACGTCTCATGCAACGCCGTCGCTGAAGGCCGAAGTTGCGGTTCTTGCAAGTGCCATGATGAACCGGATTGCGCTTGTCAGGGGAGCAGCCACTTCATTTGGCGCAATCTTGCACAATCCAGTGCATGACCCAGCCGGACGTCTCACTTCCAGCCCTGTACGTACGTCTCGCGGTCGCCCGCGTTCGGGGGCAAATGCGGTACCGGGTGGGGTTCCTGTTGATGATGCTTGGCGTCTTCGTTGCAAACACCCTCGAGTTCATCGCCCTGCTCGTGCTGTTCGGTCAAGTCCGCGACCTGGGTGGGTGGAGTGCCGGTGAGGTTGCACTACTCTGGGGAATGTCGCAGATGTCCTTCGCGCTTGCCGAAGCCTTTGGTCATGGGTTTGAAGGGCTAGCCCCGCAAGTCCGTTCCGGCGAGTTTGACCAGCTACTCGTGCGCCCTCTTCCGGTGTTCTTCCAGGTCTTCGCCTCCGACTTCCAAGCGCAGAGAATTGGTCGGTTCCTGCAGGGCGTGATGGCTGTCTCGTACTCCAGAAGTGATCCGGCATCGATCCCGTGGCACGCGTCCGATTGGACAACCCTGACATTCGCCGTGATGACGGGTTCAGTGATTTTCTTTGCGACGTTTGTGCTCGCAGGCGCGTGGGCGCTGAGGGTCGTCGACGGCCAGGAACTGATGAACACATTTACCTATGGTGGCACCACGCTGGCGAGCTACCCCCTTGACCTGTTTTCGGATCCGATCCGACGCGCCACGACGTGGGTCCTGCCACTGGCGTTCGTGAATTACTTTCCAGCCCTCGTACTTCTCGGGCGTGTCGCAGCAGATGGAGTCCTGCCGTTCGGCCTCACGCCAATCACCCTCGCCCTGGCTGCCCCCATCGTCGCACTTATGTATCTGGGGATTGCCGTAGTGGTTTGGAACCGTTCCGTGATGCGGTACCAGGGGACTGGTACATGATCGTCGCTGAGGACCTGAAAAAGTCGTTTCGGGTCACGACAAAGCGAACCGGTGGCTTCAGCGCCTTTCGAGCGCTCCTTCCCGGCTCGACCTCACACGTCGAGGCTGTCCGAAGCGTCAGCTTCTCAATCAAGGCAAGCGAAATGGTCGCGGTTCTCGGCCCGAACGGCGCCGGCAAAAGCACCACCATCAAGATGCTGACAGGCATCCTGGTTCCTGACGCCGGAACCGCGCGGGTTCTCGGTCTCGTCCCGTGGCAGTCGCGCCGGGACGTTGCCAAACGGATCGGGGTCGTCTTTGGACAACGGACCCAACTGTGGTGGGATCTTCCACTCTCAGACTCCCTCGATCTCGTGCGACACATGTACGGGGTGCCTGCACAGCGATTTGCAGAAAACCTGTCAATCTGCCGCGAACTCCTTGACCTTGATCCATTCCTTGACCGGCCAGTCCGCCAACTTTCACTCGGTCAACGCATGCGGGGTGACTTGACTGCAGCCCTCATCCACGACCCGGAAATCCTCTTCTTAGACGAGCCGACAATCGGCCTCGACCTCGTGGCAAAGGCCAGAATGCGTGACGCACTGCTCCACCTGAACGAAAGCCGGGGAGTCACCGTCGTTCTCACGACCCATGACCTCGCGGATGTTGCCCGCCTTTGCCAGAGAGTGCTCCTGATTGACCACGGACGGGTGGTCCACGATGGCGGTCTCGAGGCACTCCGCACGCAGTTCGGGAATGTCTGCACCCTTGTGGTGGACCTTGCCTTTCCGTCTGCCTCGGGCCAGGCCCCGATTTCCGGCGCAATTGAAACCGACGAACAACGCCCGGGTCCATTGGTGGTTCCCGGCGCCACCGAGACGCGATCTGAAGGCAACCGACACTGGCTGGCGTTCGACCGCCGGCAAGTTTCGGCCTCCGACCTCATTGCGTCGGTCGCGTCTCTGTACCCATTATCTGACCTTTCACTGGAAGAACCAGACATTGAAACCGTCATTGCCAACCTTTACAAGGCTCGAACCGAGTGATCCGAAGCGGGCAGACGCGTTCCATTCGAAAGGCGCCACTGGAACCGGCCCCACGCTGCCAGTTCCTTTAGCGGTTGCGACGGTGTATCCCCAACTCAAGGGAGTTGACCATCGACCGGCCTAACCGCGTCGACATCAATCCAAGAGACATTGCCGGTCTCGGGGTTTCGCACGAAATACCGGTCGGCTTCGCGTTCAAGCACCTCGAACAAGACTGGTGCGCGACCGATCGGACCGAAGTCTGTGGCATCGTCGTAGGGAGTAGACCAAACGCGGGTCGCAGGGTCAGTTGAGCGAACATATTTCGGTGTCTCGCTGCATTTTGGAACGCAGTTCGCGGGATCCATGGGCGCTGTTCCCGCACTGTGAAGTTCAGGAGTAGTCGCCGTTTCAGGCCCGGAAACATCGACTGCGTCAACATCGATCCACGCGTAGTTTTGGGTAATCGGATTGCGGACGTAGTACCGGTTCGCCTCGCGTTGGAGAACCTGATAGGTGACAGGAGCACGTCCAATCGGGCCGAAATCCGTCGCGTCGGCGTATGGCGTTGACCACACGTGAGTGCCGGCATCCCGCGTGCGGACGAACTCAGGCAGGGATGAAACAGGTGCCGTAACCACTCGCGTATCGGGAGGGGCACCTTGGGGAGTTGATGTGGTTGCACCGGGTTCATCCACTGCATCAACATCAATCCACGCATAGTTTCCGGAAATGGGATTGACCACGAAGTAGCGGTTCGCTTCGCGTTTCAGGACTTGGTAGGTGACAGGTGCGACCCCAACCGGTCCAAAGTCGATGGCGTCAGGATAGGCCGATGACCAGACCCGCGTCCGTGGGTCACGTGTCCGCACCGCAATTGGAAGAGGTGGCGCGTCGGCCCGGGCCTGACTAGAAGCGGGCGCAGACGTCGCGTCACCAATGCGGTTGCCGTCCTCGATGTCCGGCGGGCCTGACGGGGCAACCGACTGGGCATCAATCCATCCGTAGCCCTTGGTTACCGGGTTGTACACGGAGATGCGGAGGCCGACTTGCGGGCCAATCACCGGGAAGATGGTGTTCGCAGGCGCCGCAATTCCGAAGTCTGTCGCGTTGTCGTCAGGTCCCGAATACAGGTGTGCAGATCCCGACAGGTTGACCAGGAATGCGGCCTGCAAGCCGACGGGCAGGAAAAGTGTGCGATCGAGTTCGCTAGCGGTCAGTGACCAATCCTGGCGTCCGGTTGAGGGATTGAACTCCGCCGGCGACCTCAGGTACCCGACGAACTCTCCACCCGAGTTGCGTATCGAATGGAGGTACGCGGGCGTCTGGCCGGTAAGCACGCGAAGCGACGGCATCGAAATAGCGACGCGCGCGTCGGCAGCGGATGCACTAACCGTCAGTCTGAACGGAGCTGCGAGAGGCACCACGATGCCACCACCGAGACTGCCCTGTTCCACCTGGTTCAGATTGGGTGGCGCCGGTTCAAACACAAGCGCCGATGCATCCGCAGGTGGGTCGACAAGGGGCATCACCCCGGCTAGGGCGCCGTAGGTCAAGGGTAGGGCGAGAGAAGGCCAGTTGCCGGACCTCGGACGCGCGATCCGCGCCTGTTGACCAGGGCGAACAAGCACGACCACTGATCGACGTCCGACAGTGGATGAATAGACGCCACCCACTTCGGCACCATCGATGAAAAATGAACTTGTGACTGGTTCGTCCAGCGAGAAGGTAAGGGTCTCGCGTCCGTCGACGTCAGTCTTTACTGCATCGGGCACCGCGACACTTACCTTGCCTCCCGACTGCGCCAGGTCGGAGAGTGCGCCAAAAATCTTTCCCAAATCGGTCGGGGACAGAGTTGAAGCCAGACTGCTGACCGTCGCAAGTTCACCGGTTGAAAAGGTCGACAGCGTCGAGACAAGAACCCGTGACTGGGCGGCATCGACTGATCCGACGATCGCCGTGACCGCGGAACGTTGATTGATCGACAATTCGTCCATCAACCTAAGCAAGGTGATCGTCGCGGCGCTACCGGCTGACTTCAGGGCATCGCTGAACGCAATCTGCTGACGCGCACTCACCACAACCAGTTCGGCATCGGGCAATCCACCGGGCAACTGGCCCTCGCCAGGGGAGGCCGTTGTGCTGCCGGTTGGTCCAGTCAAAGCCGTAGTTTCAGACGCCGGCGCGACTGGCAGTGGCACACGGATCACACGCGGCGGTGCGGGATCAGACTCTCCCCCTCCCGGGATAGTTGGGGGGAGATTTGACAGAATGTAGCCGGAAGAGTTGAGCGGAAACTGCCCGCTATGCGGAACGACGACGTTCCCAGCCAAATCTGTCCCCGGCGCCCCAGAGGCAACGTGGATCCCGATGGTCGATGTTGGATCGCCGGCACCGATCACGCCACTCAATCCGACACTCAGTGCAAACGAGGTCGATGAACCAGAAACCGGCGAGAAGGCCATGATTGTCGGCACGCCGACAATCCCCAAACCGGTCTTCACCGTGAACGTACTCGTTGAGACTTCCTCGACCGGTTCGGTCATCGCCACGATGAAGTCAACGGGCCGCGCGCCCGATGTGAGTTCGGGGATGAGATCGGGCCGGCTTACCGAAGCTATTTCCGGAGGGACGGTATCGAGTGTCTTGGCTGTCCCCAAGGAAGTCGAACCCGGTACGAGAGGATTGCCTGCTGCGTCCGAAATGGGTGACGGCGAAGCGAGGCGCACGGTCAAAGTCGAACCTGCATCTCCCGGCGCGCCCAGTGCACCCAGTCCAACTGACAGGTTATAGACCGATCCCGACCCGGATACGGCAAAGGTGGGTGTTCCTGTGACCGACGGGCCGCGTTCGACCGTGAACGCGCTCGCAGTGACGTTGGTCACCGTCTTCGTGAAAACCACCTGAAAGGTCAGTGGGGTTGTCCCGTTGATCAGCGCCTCCGACAACCCATCGGTCGGAGTTGCAGTCGTGAGGCCCGGAGCGACTGTATCGACCGTGAACCGGTCACTCGACGTCGGGGTTGTGTTGGCAGTGACAGTGTTTCCGGCACCGTCGAAGATCATGGCGCCTGCGGTGACGTCTAGGCCGATAGTGGACGTGTCAGCACCGGATGCGGTTATGCCAGCCAAATCAAGGGCCACGCTGAAGGTGGTGCTGGCAGTCTCGGAGGCCGGCATGACGGACTTCACCACGGGCATGCCCATGACCGAACCTCCGGTCACAACCGTGAATGTATTCGTCGCAACGCCCGTGACCGCTTCCGAGAACGTGACTGTGAAAGTCGGCGTCGATTGTGCACCCACAAGCGACGGGGTGCCCACCAAACGCGTGACTGACGACACTTGCGGTGCCAAAGTGTCCAGGACGAAACCAGAAACCGAACCCGTTGGAGTGGTGACGGTCAGGGAGTTTCCGAAGCCGTCCTTGACAAGGGCATCGCTCGCGACAGCGATGTCGATAGAAGATGCCTCGCCGCCGGCGCCAGTAACACCGCTAAGTCCGAGGGCAACCGTGTAGGCGGAACTAAGTCCGGACACTGTCGTTGACGCATCCGCCACGACCGTGGAAAAGGTCGGGGTTGCCACGACCGCGGATCCGAGGCGCACAACGAATGAAGAGGTGCTAACTCCCGAAACCGGTTCCGAGAACACGACCCGGAAACTGGGTGCGGTAAGCCCTCGGGTTATCGCCGATGGCGCAGTCCGGGTAATCGAAGTGACCGTCGGAGCATCCGTGTCAACATTGAAGGCTTCGGAAGTGCTGCTGCCGGCAAAAGTCGCTAGGTTTCCAGCATCATCGGACAATGGTCTTGATGGGTTCGCCTTGAGCTTCAGGGTCGCGGTCGAAACACGACCACCGTCACCCCTGACACCTGTCATGCCAACGGCAACCGTCCACAACCGGTCTGTCGCACCTGAAACCGGATTGGGTTCGATCTTGTACGGGGCTACCCCATCTCCAAGTTGTCCGGACGAACCGAGACCCCAGCACGACCCAAGTCCAGAGACGGAAATCCCGCACGTGTGCGTACCACCAGGAATGACCAACTTAGCCTGTCCACTGCCAGAAAACACGGTGACCGGAGTGTTTTCCGACACCCGCGTGCCGTTTCCAATCTGGCCGGTGTCGTTTCCACCCCAGCAAAGTGCTTCTCCGGTCGTTCTTACTCCGCATGTTGTGGCTTGTCCGGCGTCGACCCGTGACATCGAAGACCGCACGACTGCCGGGGAAACCTTTGACTGAAAAGTCCCATCCCCAACCTGGCCTGCGCCGTTTGCACCCCAGCAGTAGACAGTTGAACCCGTCGTCAGTCCGCAAGAGTGAGTGCCGCCTGCGGAAACGGACGTCCACATCGGTTGGCTAGCGATGTCGGTGACAGTCACTGGTGCCGGTGCGGTCCTCGAAACACTTGTTCCGTCACCAAGTTGGCCGGACGCGTTGCTCCCCCAGCAAGCAGCGACGGTTCCTGAGGTCACCCCGCACGTGTGGGAACCTCCAGCCCGCACAGTTGTCCACGTTGACGACGCCTGCCCGGGGAGCGGTGAGACCGCCACGGGCGCGGTTTTCGAGGTGGTGCTTCCATCGCCGAGTTGTCCGTAGCCGTTCCCTCCCCAGCAATACGCAACACTTGCGGTGGTCGTCCCGCAAGTATGGGACGTCCCCGCCCCGACGGTCGCCCAGCTCAGCAACCCCGCTACGAGACCGGGTGTTGATCGCATGCTACCGATCGTGCCGTCCCCGACCTGTCCTTCAAGATTTGCACCCCAGCAATACGCAACCCCGGCCACTGTGACCCCACAGGTGTGGGCATGACCGGCCGAAATGGCCTTCCATGCAAGTCCGCCGGAAACACGTGTGGGAAACTTACGGGCGGTAGTGCTTCCTTCTCCAAGTTGCCCTGAGGCATTTTCACCCCAGCAGTACGCGACGCCCGAACCGACAATTCCGCAAGCGTGTCGATCACCGACCGTCAACGTAGTCCACGTGAAGCCCCCGCTGATGTCTGCGGGCAACGGCCGAACAGCAGAGAAACCCGCGCCCAACTGCCCACCCTCGTTCTTACCCCAGCAGTTCGGAACCAGGCCGGTCGTTATGGCGCAGGTGTGCGAGGCGCCGACGGAAATCGACTGCCAGGTGAGGGCACCCGTCACTGCCGTCGGAGAGGTACGCGATGTCGTTGTCGCATCACCAACTTGGCCGGAGGTATTCGCACCCCAGCAATAGGAGGCACCAGATTGCGCTATCCCACATGAATGTGACCCAGTTGAGGAACCGCCCGATCCAACCATTGCCCATGTAATGGACCCGGCAACCGTTGTCGGGACCGTCGAACTCGTTGTTGACCCATCACCGAGTTCGCCATTGGTGTTCAGGCCCCAGCACTTTGCGATGCCGGCGACCGTGAAGGTCGACGATGCAGTTACGGCGCACGTATGGCGATAGCCCGCAGAAATGCCTTTCAGCGCGAGCGACGCGGACACAACATTCGGAGTCGATCGACTGGATGTCGTCCCGTCGCCAACCTGCCCCGAACCGTTCGCACCCCAGCAAAGTGCAGTGCCTTCAAGCGACCCGTCGACGGTTGCGGTGAGACCACACGTGTGATCTCCTCCGGCCGACAAGTTCGTCCAGAGGCGCGCGGACGAAACAGCCGTCGGAACCTGACGACCAGTTGTGGTCCCATCTCCGAGCTGACCGTCGGAGTTCCTGCCCCAGCAATATGCAAGCCCAGTCAAGGAAAACGTCGATGACGCCGTGACGGCACACGCGTGCGCGCCGCCGGCGGTCACGGATGTCCATAGTGCTGAACTCGAAACGGAGACGGGAGACCCCCGGTCAATCAGCGTCCCGTCGCCCAGTTGACCGACATCGTTGGCACCCCAGCAATACGCCGAACCGGTCGTGGCCACTCCGCAGGTAAACCCCGAGCCAGAGGCCACTGAAACCCAGCGGAGATCACCGGCGACAAGCACTGGTTCGTTTCGAGACACCGACGTCGCATCGCCGAGCTGACCACGGTCGTTTGCGCCCCAACAGTACGCGGTGCCGACAGACGTCACCGCGCACGAGTGGTCGGCGCCACTCGACATGGATGCATAGCTCACTCTGGTGGCCGTGAGCGTCGGCGTTCCGCTAATCCCGGCACCGGTCTCAAGTACAAACGACCCTGTGGCGACACCGGAGACCGCCTCCGAATACGTCACTGCGAACTCGGGGGTCGGAACCCCCGTCGTTGGCACCGGAGTACCCGCCGGGAAGCCAGAACTGGCCCTTGGAGCGATCGAGACTAAGCTTGGAGGGACATTGTCAAGCACGAATGTCTGAACGATGCCCGTGGGGTCCGGTGAAGAGATGAGAGTGCCTACGGTATCGGCGATCGTTGCATCCGGGCGGACACCGAGGCCAACGATAGACCCGGGACCGCCATCGCCACTGACCGATGCAGTTGAAAGTGAAACGGTGAAAGTCGTTGTGGCCACAGACGCCCCGGGAGCGACCGACGCAACGATCGGCGACCCGACAATTCCTGGCCCGCGCGCGACGTAGAAGCTTCCCGCACCAACCCCAACAACCGCCTTGGAAAACACCACTTTGAATGATGGGACTGCCTGCGCATCTAACTTGGTGGATGTCCCGACACGCGATATCGACGAAACGGACGGCGCAACGCCGGTTGCATTGTCGAGGATGTAATTCTGTCTGGTACCAGCGATTGTCGGGGAGAGGGCATTTCCAGACGCGTCAGTGATGCCAGGTGACGAGGTTAACCCGAGGGTGAATGTGGCACTGGCCGTGCCGTCGCCCGTGACCCCACTCAAGTTCACATATGCGGTGAACGTCTGCCCTGAACCAGACAACGTTGCCACTGACCTGTCGACGGTGGCGGGAACAAGCGCGACTGAAGCACGGCCATCGCCAACCTGCCCGTTGACCGCCGCCCCCCAGCAGAAAGCCTGGCCCAACGTGTTCACCCCACAGGTATGTTGGTAACCCGAGGCAATGGATCGCCAACGGTCGTTGCCATTGACGGCAGTTGGCGCGGTACGGGATGTCGTTGACCCATCCGCGAGCTGACCCATGCCGTTTTCGCCCCAACAGTACGCGATGCCATCCGTGGTGATGCCACAGGTGTGGGCATCGCCAGCCGAGATCGATGACCACTTGAAGGTAGAAATTGAGGTCGGCACCGTCCGTGAAGTTGTGGAACCATCGCCCAATTGACCTGAACCGTTGTATCCCCAGCAGTAACCCGCACCGGTCTGGGTCACCCCACACGTGTGCCGTCCGCCAGCCGACAACATGGCCCACGTCGTCGTTCCCGTGTCGTAGACCGTAAACGGGACGGTACGCGTTGACCCGGACGTCCCATCACCCACCTGACCGTCGATGTTGGATCCCCAGCAATACGCCACACTGGCAGTGGTGACCGCACAGGAGTGCGCGCCACCCGCGGAAACAGCAGACCACGACAGTTGCCCGCTGACGGCGGATGCTGTGGAACGTGACGTCTGAGATGCGTCCCCCAACTGCCCAGTCGAGTTTGAGCCCCAGCACAACACTGCTTTGCTGACGGTGACTGCACAGGAGTGAGACGCTCCTGCCGAGACGTTCGCAACCGCTGTCAGTCCCGAGACTGCAGACGGCGCAGAGCGGGTGACCGTCGTACCATCGCCTAGCCGCCCATCAATGTTTGTGCCCCAGCAGTAGGCCAGGTTGGGCGGGGCAGTCGCGACCGAACACGAGTGCGAATTACCGGACGAGATGCTGATCATTGCGACCGAACCGGACGAAGCCACCGGCGTCGAGTTCAGAAGCGAGGAAACTCCCGCCACCTGTCCTTCATCATTCGCACCCCAGCAGTACAGGGCACCAGCAGTTGCGACAGCGCATGTGTGGTCACGACCGGGAGCGACCGCTGACCATTGCCGGGAACCCGCAACTTCGACCACAGAGGTGCGCGTTGTGGCACCAGTCGGGCTTCCGAGCTGTCCGCTTGTGCCAAGCCCCCAACAGTCCAGAACGCCAGAGGTTCGGACCGCGCATGCGTGGGCCGCACCGACACTCGTGCGGGACCACGTTGTGTCCCCACCCACCAGGGTCGGTTGTGCCCGGTTCACTAATCCGCCAGGCTGGCCTACCGACGTCTCGCCCCAGCAATACTGCCGTGAAGCTTGGGTGATTGCGCAAGTCTGGTCACCCCCGGCGTCGACGGCAAGCCACGTCAACTCTCCAGCAACAATTGTTGGCGTACTCGCTGCCAATGCCGAGGCCGTTCCGAGTTGCCCACTCGTGTTCGAACCCCAGCAATGGAGTTCGCCACCCGTGGTGAGACCGCAGGAATGGCTGGTCCCCACGTTGACCGCCTGCCACGCCCGGCCGCCCGACACGGCGGTCGGCGCGCTCTTCGTCACTGTCGTGCCATCACCAACCTGACCGAAAGTGTTCGCGCCCCAGCAATACGCGGTGGCAGATTGCCGACCACAGGTATGAAGGCCGCCAGCGGAGATCGAGGCCCAGCCGGTGCCAGCTACGCGGGTAGGCAAGTTTCGGGCAGTTGTTGTCGTATCACCGAGCTGCCCATTGGCGTTCGCACCCCAGCAGTACGCGATGCCATCCGTGGTGATGCCACAGGTGTGATTGTCGCCGGCGTCAATCGCAATCCATGTCGTCGCGGGAAGTCCAGTGGTAGACACAAGTGCAGGAGATGTCTGATCGGTCTGGGTGCCGTTCCCAAGCTGGCCGGTGCCGTTCCGCCCCCAACAATACGCCGCCTCGGCGACGGTAATCCCGCAGGTATGCGTGCCCCCCGTGCTAAGCGCCTTCCAGGCATGGCCACCAGCTACCGAAGAGGGCGAGGCGACCCCCACCGTAGTCCCGTTCCCTAGCTGCCCGAAACCATTCGAACCCCAGCAATAAGCCTGGAGGTCCGCGGAGATGCCGCACGTGTGCGAACCGCCCGCAAAGACGTCGGCGTACGCGACGCCGAGGGAAAGTGTGGGCGTCGAGGTGATGCCAGAACCTGTCACGACTTCAAAGGACGCAGTCGACACGCCTGTGACCGGCTCACTGGTCGTGACCGTGAACACGGCTTCCGTCATTCCGGCCGTCCGCTCATCAGCCCCATTCGCGCGGGTTACTGATGCGATCGACGGCGCAGCAGTGTCAAGGAGATAGGTCTCGCTCGTTACCGACAGCGATGTTGATGCGAGTTGGTTGCCCCCAGTGTCAACAACGCCGGTTACCGAGGCCAGTGCCAGCCCGATAGTCGCCGTTGATCCGCCGGCCCCGGTAACACCGGCCAGACTTACCGTCACCGTGTGCGAGGTGGAGATCGTGGAACCGGGAGACACTGACACAATGGCAGGCGTTCCAGTGACGCCGCTGCCGGTGACAATCCTGAGGTTGCTCGTCGCCAAGCCAGAGACAGACCGACTGAAAGACACCACAAAAGTCGGACTGGCAGATGCCGTCCCGACCCGTGAATTGGATGTCCCACGCACAATCGAAGAGATGACCGGGTCTGCGGGAATGATGACCGGCAGGAGTTGCCGGGAAACCGACGAACCGTCGCCGATCTGACCGGATGCGTTGTCCCCCCAGCAATATGCCTTCTTCGTGAGCGCAATCCCACAGGTGTGGGTTTCTCCCGAACTGAGCTGTGCCCATTTCAAAGAGGTGAGGATGGCTGTGGGTGCAGACCGGTTCTGGGTGCCACCGTCCCCGATCTGGCCATATCCGCCCGAACCCCAGCAGTATCCAAGATCTGATGTGTCAGTACCGCATGTGGTATTCGCAGAAGAGACGACCGACTTCCACAAGCGGGTTCCTGACACGGGTACCGGCGAAGTTTGGGTGACTGTCGTCGAGTTACCAACCTGCCCGCTTGAGTTGCCTCCCCAGCAGGAAAGGGCAGACGAGGAACTCACCCCGCAAGAATGGTCGAACCCAGTAGCCAACGGTGCCAGGGCGAGAGTGCCAGAAAGCGCCACCGGGGACGATCTCGAAACCGTTGTCCCGTCGCCCAACTGTCCCGAGGCGTTGAAACCCCAGCAGTAGCTTGCGCTTGAGGCCAATTTGGCACATGTGTGGTATTTACCCACCGAGATGTGGGTAAACGTCGAGCCACCAAGTCCGGTGGTCTGGACAAGGTTTGGTGACGTTCTGTTGACCGTGGTGCCATCACCGAGGGCGTAGCTACTGTTGTCTCCCCAACAGTAAGCAGTGCCAACTGTATTCAGACCACAGGTGTGCCGAACACCGGCTACCATCGTGGCCCACGTGATGCCATTGCTTACCAACGTCGGAACAAGTTTGGACGTGGTCGTGGTGTCCCCCAACTGTCCGTACGTGTTGTCCCCCCAGCAGTAGGCGGTGCCAATCGAAGTGACACCACAGGTGTGTTGATAGCCAGCGGTCAGGGCAACCCAACCGGTCTCACCCGCCGGGAGCGCAACCGAAACCGGCGTCAAGCGCCTGGTCGTCGTCCCATCGCCAATCTGCCCAGCTGTGTTATCGCCCCAGCACCACCCCTCACCAATTGATGATACTACACACGTATGTTTTGAGCCAGCCGAAATGTTCTCGAACGTCGACTCGAAAGTCGCCGAAGCAGCCCGTACTGAGGAGCTCCGCGCCCGAAGGAAAGGTGGTGATGCCTGCGCAAGCGACGTAGCGGTCACGGTGGCGGTGACCGTGGCGACGGAAAACGTCGGCGAGGCAGAGGCATGAGTAGTCACAGCGGTGGCCGGCTTCTGGGACACTCCCGGGGCCAACGCAAAGGTGGGCGATGCCGACAGTCTCGGGGCAATCGACGGTGTCTCGATGATTGACGAGACTACGGTCGTCGTCGCGGAAAGTGCAGAAGGCACCCCGGCGTCGGGCAACTGAACCGACGCGGTTGGCAGGATGGTGGCACGTACGGGCAACTCGTCGCCCGATGCGCCTCGCAATTCCATTGATCCGGCGATAAGTGCAATGACAATAAGCAGGGCAGAAGCAATCCGACGAAATTGGTCGGCGGCCTTAACCTTCATATAAGCTCTCAACCGACTGTGCTTATTGACAATCTCGGATAACATAAAAAGGCCAACACGGCGGCTCATCGGGCCAGCGTCCGCAACGACTGACGCTTCAACCACCGTTCAGATTGAAACCGCGCAAATTACGTCAAACCCGAATAGTTGATGAACAGCCTGCCGAACACAGTTTATCGGTTTGCCCCACACATTCATGCCAAGTCATCCCACGCAGCAACGTTCGTACACAGGATGGGGTGGTTCTGCCAATCAGCGGAAGTACGCAGAAACCTTGGTGGTTGACCCGCGCCGAATTCTGACCGACTCTAGGCTTATTATGGTGAGGCGGTCGACGAATGCGGCTGCCGGTACCAGCCGGATTGAATCGGGAGTAGCATGGAGGCGTTCCATTCCGGAGCGCATTCAGACGGGCAGGGGGCGCGATGGTGGGCCGAAACGATCCGCACGCGTGGGGACCAAAATGTCCTTGGGGTGGCAATGCCCATCAGGCGGTTCGTCTTGCGTTTCTCGAGGGGACTGACCCGGTGCGACCTTCCGGGGCGGTGGCCAACGAACATCAAATCGGGAAGCTGCAAGTCCGGCGAGTGACCAGTCTGGCGTGGGCTTGCAGTTTCCTGAGTTTCGTGCTTCTTGCCGTGATAATTTCGTGGTTGCTTGCCAAGCATGTACTGGTCATGAACGACGTGTCGGCCGCGCGAATTCCGCTAGCATCGGCGCCGGGGGGCCTTTTGATTGTCGCGTTGGCGTTCGGGATCGCCACTTGGGTGGGAGACATACTCCCGTCCTGGATCCAATCAGACCGGGAACCGCACGATATCTCGCTTCCGGTTCGGTTCCCGACCGCAAGTTGGTGCACCGATTGCAATCGCCATTTCGTGGACATAGGCCCGGCGATGGCAGCATCTTCGGGCCATTCGGGCTCAGTGACAACCGGGATCGAACAGGTTTCGAGACCTGCTTTAATGGACGACAAACCGCACGGCTTCGCGCCCGAACACAGGGCCGAGACGGCGCGGCACGCGACCACCAACCTCAATTAATCAACATTCAAGCGTGAGGTCTGAATGAGAAGGGAACCGTCGCACATCCCAACCGGCGTGGATCACACGGAGCTTCGACCAGTTTCATCGAACGATCGCAAACTGTCTGAACCGAATACGGAACCGGTTTTGCGTGTCACGGCAGACGCAAAAGGGCGCCACCCGGGTTGGGCTAGCTCCGCAACCAAGCATCGACGACGGTTGTCCCGTGGCTACACGCTCACCGCCATTGCCGTACTGACGAGTTTGCTCCTAACCGGCCGCGCTTCACCTCTTCTGACGAACGCCGACACCCACTTTCCCTTTCCGGTAGCGATCAGGGCAATCGATCCGAG